>Ga0206107_1000092_pt1 | contig 86512 bp, 75 predicted proteins | sample 2B0metagenome_FD_148652 | JGI IMG/M metagenome (GOLD analysis project Ga0206107, IMG submission 148652) | Enriched microbial communities from leaf-cutter ant dump, University of Wisconsin, Madison, United States - 2B0 | ecosystem: Environmental > Terrestrial > Nest > Insects nest > Nest dump...
GAACGAATCCCTGTAAAATTACAAATTCTTGAAAGCAATTCACAACTCTCGCCGGTTTGTTTTAGCGTTGCTGTTTGCTGGAACGAATCCCTGTAAAATTACAAATTCTTGAAAGCAATTCACAACTATTACAAGGTTTTTCAATGCTTTGAGGATGCTGGAACGAATCCCTGTAAAATTACAAATTCTTGAAAGCAATTCACAACTTATGCAAGGTATATCTTAATTAATCCTTAGCTGGAACGAATCCCTGTAAAATTACAAATTCTTGAAAGCAATTCACAACTGAATTGTATGGTTGGGATTCGGAAAAAGAGCTGGAACGAATCCCTGTAAAATTACAAATTCTTGAAAGCAATTCACAACCTGATTGTGGAAGCCATTCGGTCGCTTATGGCTGGAACGAATCCCTGTAAAATTACAAATTCTTGAAAGCAATTCACAACCATCTATTAGTTCATTGTACTTCTTACCGTGCTGGAACGAATCCCTGTAAAATTACAAATTCTTGAAAGCAATTCACAACTCATCCTGGTTCTTTGCAAAATTTACATTTGCTGGAACGAATCCCTGTAAAATTACAAATTCTTGAAAGCAATTCACAACTGGGTAATGGATTTTCGATTAGCGGTGGCGGCTGGAACGAATCCCTGTAAAATTACAAATTCTTGAAAGCAATTCACAACCGAATGTCCATCACAGCCTTACCAGTGGATGCTGGAACGAATCCCTGTAAAATTACAAATTCTTGAAAGCAATTCACAACAAGAGTTACTCGATTATTATTTAAGTCTCGGCTGGAACGAATCCCTGTAAAATTACAAATTCTTGAAAGCAATTCACAACAGTGTTTTGCCATGGTTTTAGGTTTATTCCGCTGGAACGAATCCCTGTAAAATTACAAATTCTTGAAAGCAATTCACAACTGTGGAAGATGGTGGAACACCACAGTATTAGCTGGAACGAATCCCTGTAAAATTACAAATTCTTGAAAGCAATTCACAACTGTCCGCCGATTCAAGCGACACAGCCGTAAGCTGGAACGAATCCCTGTAAAATTACAAATTCTTGAAAGCAATTCACAACAGAGTCTATTCTCGCCCACTTCGGTGTACGGCTGGAACGAATCCCTGTAAAATTACAAATTCTTGAAAGCAATTCACAACTAAGAAGCTAGATGAATATTATGTACAACGGCTGGAACGAATCCCTGTAAAATTACAAATTCTTGAAAGCAATTCACAACTTTCGTCTTCTACATCATACCACCGACTTTGCTGGAACGAATCCCTGTAAAATTACAAATTCTTGAAAGCAATTCACAACTTGATGTAGATGCAGTAATATAACCCGCACGCTGGAACGAATCCCTGTAAAATTACAAATTCTTGAAAGCAATTCACAACTTTGTCAAAGCGATTGTGCTTCTTATTGCCGCTGGAACGAATCCCTGTAAAATTACAAATTCTTGAAAGCAATTCACAACTGAGAACGTAGAAAACGTAATAGAATTTTAGCTGGAACGAATCCCTGTAAAATTACAAATTCTTGAAAGCAATTCACAACAAGCAGCATTTAAGGAATCCCCAACAGAGAGCTGGAACGAATCCCTGTAAAATTACAAATTCTTGAAAGCAATTCACAACTAAAGAAGTAAGCTATATTTCGGCTTTGTGCTGGAACGAATCCCTGTAAAATTACAAATTCTTGAAAGCAATTCACAACAATACGTGAGCATTGATTTCTCCGTCTATTGCTGGAACGAATCCCTGTAAAATTACAAATTCTTGAAAGCAATTCACAACTTGGGAAGAACGCTGAAAATCCACTCTTTGGCTGGAACGAATCCCTGTAAAATTACAAATTCTTGAAAGCAATTCACAACAGGACTTGTTCTTCACTGAGGACATGCCCGGCTGGAACGAATCCCTGTAAAATTACAAATTCTTGAAAGCAATTCACAACTCCAAAATATTTCATTCGTTTCTTTATCTGGCTGGAACGAATCCCTGTAAAATTACAAATTCTTGAAAGCAATTCACAACTACGGAGAAGAAAATATACAAATGGTAATCGCTGGAACGAATCCCTGTAAAATTACAAATTCTTGAAAGCAATTCACAACCATTTAGGTCGTTAATTCCAAGAGAAACTAGCTGGAACGAATCCCTGTAAAATTACAAATTCTTGAAAGCAATTCACAACAATGGAAGCTGAGCAAAACGGATATGATGAGCTGGAACGAATCCCTGTAAAATTACAAATTCTTGAAAGCAATTCACAACCTCTGATTTCGGTACGGGAGATATGTATGAGCTGGAACGAATCCCTGTAAAATTACAAATTCTTGAAAGCAATTCACAACTATGGAGGCATAAAGATCTTCTCAGTTGATGCTGGAACGAATCCCTGTAAAATTACAAATTCTTGAAAGCAATTCACAACAAAAACCTAAAGAAGAAGATGGAGCAAACGGCTGGAACGAATCCCTGTAAAATTACAAATTCTTGAAAGCAATTCACAACCCGGTTTTAACCTCAACGCTTTCCAACCATGCTGGAACGAATCCCTGTAAAATTACAAATTCTTGAAAGCAATTCACAACTAGTAAAAATTACGAATTATCTAAACTACTGTTGGAACGAATCCCCGTAAAATTACAAATTTTTGTTTATTCCTCTGATTACGGCTGATAATAGATTTAAAAAATTTCAGGGAATTCAACTTGTTCATTACGAATTTTAAAATTTTCATGCTGAATAAAACCATTCATTTTTATCTTTGCCTAAACGCAAACTTCAATGGACATTCAGGACAAAATTCAGGCTTTACGAGAAGAACTCAGCCAGCACAATTACAATTATTATATTCTCGACAATCCTACGATTTCCGATTTTGAATTTGACCAACTTCTGAAAGAACTTCAGGAGCTGGAAGATGCACATCCTGAATTCTTTGATGAAAATTCCCCGACCCAGCGCGTGGGCGGGACGATTACAAAAAACTTTCCGACCATCATTTACGAATACCGTATGTATTCGCTTGATAATTCCTATTCGATTGAAGATTTACAGGATTGGGAAAAGCGGATTGAGAAATCATTAAATGAGAAAGTAGAATTTGTCTGCGAATTAAAATATGACGGCGCTTCTATTTCTATCCTATACGAGAACGGGAAGCTCAAACAGGCCGTCACGCGGGGCGACGGATTTCAGGGTGACGAAATCACCAATAACGTGAAAACCATCCGTTCTATTCCTCTAAAGCTGAAAGGAAATTATCCGGAAAAATTTTATGTCCGCGGCGAAATTATTTTGCCGCACAAAGAGTTCAAAAGAATCAATATACAACGTGAAGAATTAGGCCTGGAACTCTATGCCAATCCGAGAAATACCGCGAGCGGAAGCTTGAAATTACAGGACAGCAGCGAGGTTTCCAAACGGAAACTGGATTGTTATCTTTACACAATTACGGGAAATAATTTGTCTTTTGATTCGCAATGGGACATGCTTCAGGCAGCGGAATCTTACGGATTTAAAATCCCGAAAACCGCCAAGCTTTGTAATTCTTTAGATGAAGTTTTACAGTTCATTGATTTCTGGGAGAGCGAACGGAAACTTTTACCTTTTGAAATTGACGGTATCGTGGTGAAAGTCAACTCATTTGCACAACAGGAAGAACTCGGGCATACGGCAAAATCCCCTCGTTGGGCGATGGCTTACAAATTCAAATCTGAAAAAGCCGAAACCGAATTGCTGAGCATTTCGTATCAGGTCGGAAGAACCGGAGCCATCACGCCGGTAGCCAACCTGAAACCGGTTTCACTTGCCGGAACCATTGTGAAACGTGCTTCGCTTCACAATGAAGATATTATCGATAAACTCGATGTACGAATCGGTGATATGGTCTATGTGGAAAAAGGCGGGGAGATCATCCCGAAAATCGTGGAAGTCAATTTTGATGTCCGTCAGCCTGATTCCCAAAAAATAGAATTCATCAAAAGCTGCCCGGAATGCGGAACGGAATTGGTCAGGAAAGAAGGTGAGGCCCAGCATTTTTGTCCGAATGAAGATTTTTGCAAACCGCAGATCATCGGACGCCTGGAGCATTATGTTTCGCGGAAAGCGATGGATATGGCAAGCATTGGCGGTGAAACGGCTGTTTTATTATACGATAATTATTTGGTCAAAGATGTGGCGGATTTCTATGATTTAAAAAAAGAACACTTATTGCCGCTGGAACGGATGGCTGAAAAATCAGCACAGAATATCATCGACGCGATTGAAGAATCCAAAAAAATTCCGTTTGAAAAAGTTTTATATGCCATCGGGATCCGCCATGTCGGGGAAACGGTTGCCAAAAAATTAGCGAAGCGGTTTCATTCGATTGATGATCTGATGAGCGCTAATTTGGAAGAATTGGAAAACGTGGAAGATATCGGAGGGAAAATTGCCATCAGTATCAAAGAATATTTCGCCAAAGAAAAAAATCAGGTTATCATTCAGCGTTTAAAAAATGCCGGAGTTCAATTAGAAATAGGAGAAGAAGAAAAACCCGTTTCAAATTTATTGGAAGGGAAAACCTTTTTATTTACCGGGACTTTAACACAATTCACGCGTGAAGAAGCTCAGAAATTAGTGGAACAAAACGGTGGAAAAAACATTTCGGCGGTGAGTAAAAACCTGAATTATCTGGTGGCGGGCGAAAAAGCCGGAAGCAAACTCAAAAAAGCGGAAGCGCTGGGAACCGTTCAGGTTCTGACCGAAGAGGGATTTTTAAATATGATTGCCAAAATTTAATAAAGGCTTTTTATCGGTAAATTAAAGAATACTACGTTTTTCATTCACACAAAATAAAACCCGGCTCACGACGTTCTGTCTTAGAGTGGAACCTAAATTTTTTAGTGAAATTCCATCTCAGAAAGTTTTTTTATACCTTAGCCACAAATTAGAGCAAATGTCGAAAACAAGCGATAAATTTAATCAGGGGCGGCTGCGTTCATCCAATATTACGGTAGTGATCAGCATCGCTTTGGTTCTTTTTTTGTTGGGGCTTTTCGGGTTGATTGTCATCAATGCGCAAAGCTATGCCGACTATGTAAAAGAGCAGCTGAAACTGGAAGTATTTTTCAAGGATGAATACGACCCGCGGGCGCAGGATACGGAACTGGCACGGCAACAGGAATTTATCGATTCATTGAAAACACAGGCTTTCGCAAAAAATGTGGAATATATTTCAAAAGAAAAAGCATCTGAAATCGCCAAAAGGGAATTGGGCATCAATGAAAGTGAGCTTTTCGAACAAAAAATTTTCCCGGCTTCCGCCGAACTCACCCTGCATTCCAATTATGTAGATTCGGCAAAGATCGACAGTATCAAACGGCTGATTGCCAAAAGCCCGATTGTGGATGAAGTCAAAAATGACCAGCAGCTAATGAATGATGTTTACAACAAAATAGACAAAATACGTTTCTGGCTGATGATCCTCGCGGGAATTTTCCTGGTCATTGTCATGATCCTGATCAATAATTCCATCCGTCTGAGAATTTATGCCAAACGATTCAGTATCAAAACGATGCAATTAGTAGGAGCAAGGCGAAGGTTTATCATCCGGCCGTTCCTTACGCAGAGCGCGGTTCTCGGTTTGCTGGGTGCCATTCTGGCGATTCTGGCGTTGAGCGGGCTGTGGTACTATTTTTCCACACTTGTCAAATTATCCTGGTGGAACGACGATTATTATCTGCTGATGGCGGCGCTGATTGTCATCGGAGTGGTGATTGCGCTCATCAGTACCGGTATTGCGACCTGGCGGTACCTGAGGTTGAGAACCGACCAGTTATATTAAATTAAAATCTCAAAAAAATGAGCAAAACAACAAATGCAGAAAATTCACCATTTCCCTTTTTGTTCGGTAAAAAGAATTATTTGTTTATGGCAATCGGTATGGCGGTGATACTGCTGGGTTTTCTCCTGATGACCGGCCCTGACGCCAATACCGTAAATGGCGTAAAAGATATCAATCAATGGAACGAAGGGATTTTTTCGTGGAGAAGGATCCGACTGGCGCCATTTGTTGTCCTGGCCGGATTTGTAATTGAAATCTATGCCATCATGCTCAATCCCGATAAAAAGAAAGCTGAATGAATACATTCGAAGCGGTTATCATCGCTATTATAGAAGGGCTTACCGAATATTTACCGATTTCTTCCACCGCGCACATGGGCTTCACGGCCGCGCTGATGGGTATGCCTAGAAACGAATTCCTGGACATGTTCCAGGTTTCCATTCAGTTCGGGGCGATCTTATCGATCGTGGTTTTGTACTGGAAGAAATTTTTTGATTTCTCAAATTTCAATTTTTACAGTAAGCTGGCATTTGCAGTGGTTCCCGCATTGATTTTGGGTTATCTTTTTGACGATAAAATCGAAGCGGTTCTGGGCAATCAGATTGCAATTTCAAGCGTATTGGTTCTGGGCGGAATCGTATTGATCTTTGTCGATAAATGGTTTAAAAATCCAAAAATTGAAGATGAAAAGGAAATGACCATCAAAAAAGCGGTTGTCATTGGTTTCTGGCAATGCCTGGCGATGATGCCCGGGACAAGCCGTTCGGCCGCTTCCATCATTGGCGGAATGACACAGGGATTGACCCGGAAAGCCGCCGCGGAATTTTCCTTTTTCCTGGCGGTTCCCACCATGCTGGCCGTTACTGTTTATTCGGTTTTTGTTAAAACCTGGGCAAAGGGAACGCCCAACGAAATGAAAGGTTACGAAATGATTTTGCAGGACAATCACCACATCATGCTTTTCCTGATCGGGAACGTGGTCGCGTTTATTACCGCGATGATTGCCGTGAAATTTTTTATTTCGATTTTGACCAAATTCGGGTTTAAGGTTTGGGGTTGGTACCGGATTATCATCGGGCTTGTTTTACTGGTTTATTTCTGGCAGAATCCGCCAAATGAAGACAAAACAGAATTAGCCACCGCTCAAATTCAGGTAGTCAATGAACCTTGAGCAAATCCAAAACGGAACCATCTTTCTCATTGACAAACCACTTGACTGGACTTCGTTTGACGTGGTCAACAAAATCCGGTGGAACATCAGGAAATCCTATGATTTAAAGAAAATCAAAGTCGGTCATGCGGGTACGCTCGACCCGAAAGCAACCGGGCTTCTGATCATCTGTACTGGGAAATTAACCAAACGGATCGATGAAATCCAGGCGGAATCCAAAGTTTATACCGGAACCATCAAGCTCGGCGCGACTACACCGACCTACGATACAGAGTCGGAAGAGGACGAAACCTTCCCGATTGAACATATTTCAGAAGAAATGATTCGCCAGACTGCGAAACAATTCATTGGCGAAATTGAACAGTTCCCACCTGCGCATTCAGCTGTAAAAGTAGATGGCAGGCGGCTTTACGAACTGGCGAGGGCAGGGAAGGAAGTCGAATTGAAACCCCGGCGAATTTCGATATACGAATTTCGAATTTCGAAAATTGAAATGCCTTCTGTTGAATTTGAAGTGCGTTGCGGAAAAGGAACTTACATTCGTTCACTTGCCCATGATTTTGGGAAGGCATTGAATTCCGGAGGATATCTTACAGAATTAAGACGGACTAAGATAGGGGATTTTTCAGTTGAAAATGCGGATAATTCACCGTTGGATAAGAAGTTTTTTGAATATAATTAGAAATATATTGTTAATTTTAAGACATTGTAAATCATATAGAATGCAATTATTTTTTACTTTAATTACGTTTAGTTTATTTTCATGTCAATCTATGAATAGAGAAAATATTAATGATATTAATATTCAGATTAGAAATGACAGGTTTGAATTAGCGGAAGATAAATCGGCTTATGGGACAAGTTTGTTCAAAAATAGGGAAATTAATAATCCCAAGATATTTATAGGAGATTTTCTCTCAAAATTATGGTCATTATATGGTAAACCTGAATCCATTTTTTATGAAGGGTTTAGCTACACAATAAGGGATAAAGAAACAGGAGTAATATTTACGGCATATTGTTCAGGGAGCGGTCCAGCGTATGGTGGATTTCAAAAAGATTTTGAGAACCTGAATCTAATTATAACTGATTTTGAAGAGTTACTTTTAACAACGCCGAATGCAGACTGTGAAATTGAATTCGAAACTGATTTTGGAGTGATGAAATGCGGTTCAGAAGATGGTAAACCATATAATGTTATAAAAAATTAAATGCACACAACAAATTTTTACAATACATTTATAGAAGTGGCGGAAGATTGTCCGGTTTTTGAGTCGGAAATTCCCAGGCTGAAAGTAGAGAACAAATCGGTTGCTTTGCTGCAATTTGAAATGATTTCGCAAAATCCGTACAGGTTCACTTCAGATGAAGTTTTGTTCAGCATTTATGCGTTGCGGAATAATTTAAGTCCGTCCGAAAATGAAAGGGAAAAATACTTTTCGAAAGGACAAGCCTGCATGCGTGCTTCACCGCTTACCAAACGTTACGGCTGGGGGATTCATTTTGATGAAAATGGTAAAATGGCGCTTTATAACCTGGATTCACCTGAATACCAGAAACTAAAACTTGACCCGGTATTGCATCATACAAAAGCAATGCGGAATAAAAAAGGAAGTTAGAAATTCCATCTAACTTCTATCATCCGTCACCTTACTTCCTGTACTTCTCAATCGCTTCCCGGATTTTTTGTCTTCTGTTTTCCGGCGAAGGATGTGTACTTTGGAATTCCGGGACATCATTTCCGCCCGAAGCCTGTTCCAGAATATCCATCACACCGATGAGCGCTTCGGGATTGTAACCTGCTTCGATCATAAACCGTACGCCCAGTTCATCGCTTTCCAGCTCATCTTCCCGGCCGTATTTCATATTGACCATATTGGCCACCACCTGTGCATAATAAGCCGAATTGGTGTCACCGCCCACGACGCCCGCTGCTCCGGCAATCCCCTGCGACAATTCCTGTTTGGCCATTTGCTGCGCGCTGTGCCGCGCGATTACATGCCCCACCTCATGTCCCAGGACACCGGCTAACTGGTCAATGCTTTCCAGGCGGCTTAGCAATCCTTCGGTAATGAAAATCTGTCCGCCGGGCAACGCGAAAGCATTGATGGTTTGCCGGTCGGCCAAAAGATGAAAATCAAACGGGTAATTGGATTGTGATGCAATGCTGTTCCTGACAATGCTTTTCCCGATGGAATCTACCAGGTAACGCGCCCGTTCATTATTGCTCAGCCCGCCGAATTCGGCAGCCATCTGCGGCGCGCTGTTCAGCCCCAGCGTAATTTCCTCGTCTTTTGTAAGGCTGAGGTATTGCTTTTCTCCGGTAATTTCATTGACATCTGATGACGAATAAAATTTGATGAGCGAAAAAATAACGATTCCCGCTGCGATTAAAATCCGCAAAAAGAATCCGGTGCTTTTGTTTCTCATTTTAAGTTCAATTAGCGAATTCCAAATATACATAATTGTTTAAATTCACTTTCGATAAATTAGTACATGAAATATTTTACGCTTAGCCTTTCAGGCATTTGGTGAAATGCAAAAGAAACACTACATTTGCAACCCAAATTAAAAATTATATAAATGACTCATTACGAAACTGTTTTCATTTTAACTCCCGTTCTGTCTGATGCTCAGGTGGAGGAAGCAGTAAAAAAAGTGGAAGATTTCCTGAAAGAATCAAAAGCGGAAATCATAGTAAAAGAGAATTGGGGCCTGAAAAAGCTGGCTTACCCGATTCAGAACAAACGCAATGGCTTTTACCATTTGCTGGAATTCAAAACCGAAGACCATGAACTGGTTTCAGCTTTGGAATTGATGTACAAACGTGACGAGCGTATCATCCGTTACCTGACCGTAAAACTTGACAAACACGGTGTTGACTGGGCTGAAAAACGCAGAGCAAAAGTAAAATCAGAAAAATCTAACGCTTAAAATCCAGAATTATGGCAATCGATGACTTAGCAAAAAAAGCAGCAGAAGGAGGGGAAAGCGAAATCCGCTATTTATCTCAATTAGACATTCAGACCCAGACAGCAAAGAAATTTTGCCGTTTTAAAAAATACGGAATCAAATACGTGGACTACAAAGATCCGGCTTTCCTGTTGCAGTTTGTAAACGAGCAGGGAAAAATTTTACCACGCCGTTATACAGGGACTTCATTGAAATACCAACGTAAAGTATCAACAGCCATTAAACGTGCACGCCACCTGGCCTTGATGCCTTTCATCGGTGATCAGTTAAAATAAGTAAAAAACCTAAAAACGAAGAATAAAATGGACGTTATATTAAAACAAGATGTAGAAAATTTAGGTTTTGAATTCGAAATCGTTTCTGTAAAGCCGGGATATGCCCGCAACTATCTGATCCCCCAGGGAAAAGCGGTTGTGGCAACGGCAAAACAGAGAGAAGAATTGGCCAAAACATTGGAAACGCGCAAAGCCGATGAAGCAGCTTTGATTGCCGCCGCCAATGAAAAATCTTCTAAACTGAATGGTTTGGAAATAAAGATCGAAGCCAAAGTAGGTTCAGGTGATAAATTATTTGGTTCTGTCAACAACGCGGATTTAGCGGAAGCTTTGAACAATGCCGGTGTTGAAATCGAAAAGAAAAACATCAAAATCCCCGGAAATACCATCAAACGCATGGGTAAAAATACGGCTAAAATCCGTTTCCACAGGGATGTAGAAGTTGATTTCGAATTTGAGGTTGTTGCCGACCAGGAATCCATCCAGAGAGCGGAGGCAGCTGCAAAAGCAAAAGCTGAAGTGGCAAAAATGGATGCTGAAAGAGCGGCAAATGCCAACAAATCAGATGAAACCGGTTTCAATTATGACAATCCTTTGTTTGAGAAGAAATCTAAGACGGAAGAAGTTGTTGAGGAAGTAAAAGCGGAAGAAACGCCTGCTGCCGAAACGACAGAAACTTCTGAAGAAGCATAAATAATTCATATTTATTGATAAATGAAAGCCACCCGGAAAGGTGGCTTTTTTGTTATACGATTTCCGCGCTTAAACCACGGTCGAGCAAAGCGGTACACATAGGTTCCAGGAAATCAAAGCTTCCGGATTTCACATCGCATTTTCCTTTGTAGTGAACCAGCCAGGTGCATTGTTCGGCCTGTTCGGTGGTATGCTTGCAGATTTCAATTAAGGATAAAATGACAAAATCAAAGGTATTGAAATCGTCATTGTGCAAAACCAATACTTTTTTTTCATCTTCGGCCGATAAAACACCGGTTTCGCTTTCTTCTTTCCAAAAGGGCTTTACAGAAAAATTCATTTTTTAATTTTTTATGAACCTCAGAGCGATCCATTCATTCCGCTGTTTTTTAGATACAAATGTAAGCCCGTTTTCCGCGCACTTGGCTTTTATATCTTCGAAATCAGCTTCCATCAAACCGCTGAGAATCAATTCACTCTTTGCAAAGTTAAGGACTTTTGCGTATTTCGGGATGTCTTCCATCAGGATATTTCGCTGAATGTTGGCAATGATGGTATCGAATTTCCTTTCTCCCAAAACCGAAGCATCGCCTGGTTTTACAGAAATTTCAACATGGTTGCGCTCCGCATTTTCGATGGAATTTTCCACTGCCCAATCGTCTATATCAATCGCTTCAACATAATCCGCGCCTTTCATTTTGGCCAGGATCGCAAGGATGGAAGTCCCGCATCCCATATCCAGGACATCTTTTCCTTCCAGGTCAAGTTCGAGAATATATTCTACCATCAGGTGCGTGGTTTCGTGATGCCCCGTCCCGAAAGACATTTTTGGCTGGATGATGATTTCGTAAGGAATTTCCGGCTTGCTTTCATGGAATTCAGCACGGATGTAACACTGGCCGTTTACCGTAATCGGCTGAAACCCGGATTCCCAGATTTCGTTCCAGTTCTGCTGTTCGATTTCGGTTCTTTCAAATTCAATTTTTGCGTCGGGCAGAACTTTGATTCTTTCGCAAACACATTTTTCATCCTCATCAACTTTTCTTGCGTATGCATTCAACCCGTTATCGGTTTCTGTAAAACTTTCAAAGCCGCATTCGGTCAGCAATGCCAAAAGAATTTCGCGCCAAGGCTCAAGAGGTGAGATGGTAAATTTATATTCGATATAATTCATAATTACTTTGCTGAGTTACAAAGTAGAAGTCAAATCATAAATGAATTTTTAGTTGCGGGCGTTAATGATGGTAGTGAAGTCTTCCAGATTCAGCGAAGCGCCGCCGACCAATGCGCCGTCAATATCATATTGTTGAAATAAATCACGGGCATTTCCGGCATTCACGCTTCCGCCGTATAAAATACTGGCGCTGTTTCCTACAGGAATTCCGAATTCTTCTCCCAGGATTTTACGTATATGGGCGTGCATTTCCTGCGCTGTATCGGGGGAAGCGGTTTTCCCTGTACCGATCGCCCAAATGGGTTCATAAGCAATGATCAGGTTTTTGAGCTTTTCCGGTTTTTGCCCATGCAATGCACCGATGACCTGGCTTTTTACCACATCAAAATGTTTCCCAGTGCTTCTGTCTTCAATTTTTTCACCGACACAAAGAATAGGCGTCATATTGTGTTCATAAAGCAAACCGATTTTTTGCGAAATATAATAATCTGTTTCCCCATGGAAATGCCGTCTTTCCGAATGGCCTACGATGCTGTATTCCACACCGATTGATTTTAACTGTTCAGCAGAAACCTCTCCGGTAAAAGCGCCTCTTGCTTCTGAGGAAACGTCCTGCGCCGCAACGCTTATTTTGCTGTTTCTCAAATCTTTGATCATTTGTTCCAGGCAGATAAAAGCGGGCATAATGATGACATCGGCTTGCGGTTTATTGGCTATCATCCAGGTGTTAAGGTGTCTTCCGAATTCCAGTGATTCCGGGAAAGTCTTGTGCATTTTCCAGTTTCCGGCGATAATTTTTCTTCTCATGATCTCAATGTTTTGCAGGTTTGACATAATTTACTGAACGAGTATAAAATTAATTCAAATTTATGTGCTAAAAAAATTCGAAAGTGGAAACTTTTAAAAATAGGATATTTATCATTTCAACCGGACTTTCGGGTCAAGGATGCCGTATATTACATCGACCAGGATATTGATGCAGATAAATGTAGTGGCAATGACCAAAACGGCTCCGGTAACCACCGGCAGGTCAAGCGTATTGAGCGCGTTGACGATTTCTTTCCCCAAACCGTTCCATCCGAAAATAAATTCTACAAAAACAGCTCCGGCGAGCATCGAAGCAAACCAGCCGGAAGTGGCTGTGATGACCGGGTTCAGCGAATTTTTCAAAGCATGCTTCCGGATTACCTGTGTCCGTCTTAATCCTTTTGCATAGGCAGTCCTTATGTAATCCTGGGTCATTACTTCCAGAAGGGAATTTCGGGTTAATTGCGTGATAACGGCCAACGGCCTGATTCCCAATGTCAGCGCGGGAAGTATAAGGTTTTTGAGCGCCAGGTGTTTTCCTATGCCCATATCATCAATTTTGTATAGACTTCCGGTCATCGAAAATCCTGTGAAATTATGCAATAGGAAAGCAAAAATATAAGCGATGATGATGGCCGAAAAAAAGGAGGGCGTACTCATACCAATACTTGTCAGGACGAGCAAAGTACGGTCAATCCAGCTGTCTTTTACGAGCGCCGACCAGATGCCCAGTAAAATCCCGATGACAGTAGCAAAAATAATAGCCGAAACTGCAAGCACCATTGTGTTGGGCAGCGTTTCTTTTATGATGTCAGCCACCGTTTTTCCCTGTTTCTGAAAGGAAACCCTCAGATAAGGATATTTGAACATCATGACCGAATTTCCGGCAGAAAATAATTTACATCCGGTATATTTCCCTGAACTTAAAGATGTATAGGATTCGCCATCTTTTGAATGAACTGAAACTGGTGAAAGGTCGTTCAGATAGTACAGATACTGTTTCCAGACGGGCTGGTCCAATCCGAGGTTTTTTCTTATTAATGCCAGTTGTGCCGGATCTTCTTTCTGGTCAAGCATCATCCGGGCAGGATCGCCGGGCAGTACGGTAAACAACAAAAATACAATCGTTACCACACCCAAAAGGGTTAAAAATCCGTAAATGATTTTGTTCAGGAAGTAACGGAACATTTATGTTATTTTTTAATAAGCCGGACAGGAAATTTCCTGCCCGGCTAAAGATTAAATCAATTTATTTTTTAATTATTTTCTTTGTAGCTATGCCTTTGCCTGATTTTATATAAACCATGTAAGCTCCGGCCGGCAGGGATTTCAAATCAATACTTTCAGTTCCTGAAACAGCATTCAGGTTATTTCCGAAAACAATCTGCCCCGCGTAGTTGAATATTGTTATTTCCGCATCATTCAGTTTTTCAGCAAAGCGGATGTTTAGTTTATCCACAACCGGATTAGGGTAAATGCTTATCGCGTTTTGCAGATCCGTTTCACTGGTCGAAAGCGGAGCATTCACACCTGTTGCCACCAGTGCAAAATTTTGATAGGTCGGATTCGGAACCGGGTCAATCGGCGTAACCAGGGAACCTTTGTGGGAAATTGTAATCGTATATTGCTGTCCGGCAACCGGATTGTCAACCAATACCTGTTCCAGGTTATCCACCATATTGTCTTTCTGTGTTGCCGCTGCCGAAGGATCGTCCGGGTTTAATTTCCACGGAAAATAAGTCGTGCTTCCATTGGAAACTCTTAAATCCAAATCATTTACGAGCATGGGCGTCCTGTCATTTAACATAACTTGCGGAAGCGGAGTCCCGGCAGGATCGGTCCAGGCGATGGAAACTTTTAACGGCTCGCCGCCTTTTGCGGTTACAGAGATCGTTTTGGTTTCACCATTGTTTAATACATGATTTTGAAGGATTGAGTTTTCATTTACATTCAGCAAAGTTTCAGCTGCGCGGAAAGCGTCAATCAAACCGTAACCGAATTTATAATCCGGACCGGGATTGTCACCCGTTTCATTGGCTGTATGCGTGAGCAATGCCCTCATCATGTCGGAACGTAAATAGGAGCTTCCGCTGGTATGTTCCTTCTGAATTTGTTCCAGCAAAACACCGACGCCGGTAGCGGCAGGCGAGGAAAAGGAAGTACCCGACCAGGAACTGTAAGAAGTGTCATTATTTGCCGTTGGCGCAATAACGCCCGAACCAATTGCGGTAACGTCAGGTTTGATCCGGCCATCGTCTGTTGGACCAAATCCGGTGAACCATGTTTCGGTAACGTCAGACGGGTTTTCATACCGGCCGTTTCCTCCGATTGGATTGATAGCACCAACCAGAATGATGTTTTTTGCCACACCACCGGAAAAAGTCAGGCAATCATAACCACCTGTCGCGGTACAGTCTTTGGGCCTCGCAACGCCTGAAACCGATACCCAATTACTATTTTCGTCCAAAACAAAATGATCTACCGTTCCGTCCGGCCCTTCCGAATGATTGTTACCGGAAGATTTGAACATGCTGTGCTGCGGCGCATTGTACGCAATGTTATCCCAATCCGCGTCGGTATCTGAGTAGAAGCCAAACAGCGCTGATTCCGTTTCTGAAATATGCGGATAACCCCACCAATACCAGGTATTATTACTGTCATTATGATACCAGCCTGTAAGCGAGCCATAAGAATGATTGGAAATCATGTAATTTACATTTTCAGGCGATTGAGATGTATTGGCTATTTCACTAATATTATTATCATAATTATATGAATTCAGGCTTGCCGCGTAAGCGATTCCTTTTGCGGCCGAATTGATTCCTTCACCGATTATAACACCCGCTACGCCGGTGGAATGATCTGAATTGGCAGTGCTTTCCACATTGGTAACACGGCCGGTAAATTCCTGGTGAGAACCACGTATTGAGCCACCATCCCAGATATATACCACCATCCCTTGCCCCGTAACTGCGACGCCCGGAATCGTATTGTTGTTCAGAAAATCAGAATTCATGGAAACAATCTGGGTCTGGCTGTCATCTGATAAATAAACCGGAATTCCGCTGCTTAGTCCCTGATAGTAAACATTTTGAGGAAACGTGTGAATACCTTTCAGATATTGCTCCGCGTAATTTTGAGCCGCTTCATGTTTCTTTTGCTGTTCCCCCGAGATTTTTTGTAAGGCTTCTTTATTGACCTTTTGCTGCGCATTCGTCAAAATCCCTAAAATTAAGACGGAAGCAAGTATTAGTTTTTTCATTTAGATTGGAATTAAATTTTATAAATATCAAATATAGAAACTTTTGCGGTAAATTGACCGTAATTTATCGTGACAGTTTTTCCCTTGATTTTTTCAATAGAACCTATACTGTTACTGTCTTTCAGCTTTACACGGTCGCCTGTTTTCAGGCTTTCGACGGATTGCCTGATTGCTTTTTCTTTCTTTTCCTCGATTTTTTTTTGTTCGGCCTGAATGTTTTCCTTATTCTTTTCTAACTCTTTTTTGATTTCTTTCTGAATGATTTTTTCTCTTTTTTTCTCAATGGGATGAATTTCCGTTTTCTTCGAATTTTCCATTTCCACCCATTTCAGGAATTCGCCGATCAGCTTTTTCTTGTTTTTCGATTTTAAATAATCGTCGGCCCAATCATTCATTTTTTTTCCGGCTTGCAGAACTTTTAATTCGTTGTCATACAATTGCTGGAAATCAACAAGTTTTTCTTTGATTTTTTCATTGGTTGATTCCAATTCTTTACTTTGAACCTCAGAAGTTTGCTTTAGCTCCTCTACCTGATTTTTGGTTTTTTGAATCTCAAACTTTTCCTGTTGAAGTTTCAAAATCGTTTTATCCAGACGGACTTTGTCCTGTTCTACTTTCTTTTTTGCACGATTGATCAACCGGAACGGAATCTTATTTTTTTCCGCGACTTCAAACGTAAACGAACTTCCCGCTTGACCAATTTCCAGTTTATACAAAGGGCTAAGTGTTTTTTCGTCGAACAACATGCTGGCGTTGATGGCTTCTGAAAGATTTTCAGCGGCAATTTTGATGTTGGTATAATGTGTGGTAAAAATCCCGAAAGCCTTTCGTTCATAAAATTCTTCGAAGAAAACTTCGGCCAAAGCGCCACCCAGTTCAGGATCGGAACCTGTCCCGAATTCATCGACCAGTAAAAGTGTGTTTTCATCTACATTACGAATAAAATGTGACATTTGTTTTAAACGATAGCTATAAGTACTTAACTGATTTTCAATCGACTGATTATCGCCAATATCTGTAAAAATTTTATCAAAAAAACCAATTTCCGATTTCGGATGAACCGGTATCAGAATTCCGCTTTGGATCATCAGTTGGTTTAGGCCGATTGTTTTCAGCGTAATGCTTTTTCCACCGGCATTTGGCCCGGAAATAATGATAATTCTTTGTTTTTCATCCATCCGCAATGTCTGCGGAATGGTTTTGAGCTTCTTTTCAGAATTCGACAAATAGAGCAGAGGATGATAAGCATCTATCAGATTCAGGATTTTCTCCGGTTTTATTTGCGGAAGCGTTGCATTGATTTTCAGGGCAAATTGGGCTTTTGCCTGCGTGAAATCAAAATACTCCAGAAGTTCTTCATATTCTTCCAAAAGTGATTTGTGAACGGCAATGATGGAGGTCAGATTCCGTAAAATTTTGATGATTTCCCGGCTTTGTTCTTCTTTCAGTTCGTCCAGTTCACGACTGGGCTTTTGAACGCTTTCCGGTTCTATAAAAGAGATGGAGCCGGTTTTGGAAGTTCCCAGAAGACGGCCTTTTACCCGTTTCCGAACCGATGACAATACCGCCAAAACTCTTTTATCATCCACAACCGTTTCTTTGATATCGTCCAAAAATGCAAGATTGTGCGTAATGGACTTTTTAAATAATTCAGAAATTCTGGCGGAAACCTGTTTTATCTGCTTCCGGATTTCAAAAAGCGAAGGGCTTGCATCATCTTTTATCTCGCCGTGCCGGTTGAAAACAGCATCAATTTCCTTCACGATTTCTTTTTCATAAACTACTTCCGAAACCAGCGAATTCAATTCAGGGAAATATTCTTCAAACTTTGTAATAAACTTTATTATTTCTTTGATTTGTAGTGAATTGGATTTTATTTGAAAGAATTGTTCGGCATTCAGGTAATAATTCTCAATTTCCAATCTGGGAAGGAAATCCTTCATATAATAAAACTCCGAAAAAGGAATGCGGTTGCCACTTTCAAAGCTGGAAAAATATTCGTTTGTCGTATTTAGATCCTGAATCAGGTGCGAATGATTTTCATACGGTTTCAAATCCGAGATCAATCGGGAAGTCCTTTCGTTGAAAGCAAATTCGGAAATTTTTTCCAAAATCTTCGAAAATTCCAAATCGCGTAAAGTCTGTTCAGATACCTGCATTGGTGCAAAATTAAACTATATTTGGAAATCAGAATCTAAAAATGATGGATGTAAAAATTGAATCTTCGTGGAAAAAAGTTTTAAAAGAAGAATTTGAAAAACCGTATTTCAAAAATCTTGTGGATTTTGTAAAGTCGGAATATGAAACCCAAAAGGTTTATCCGCCCGGAAAGCAGATTTTTTCTGCTTTTGAACATACACCTTTTGACGAGGCCAAAGTGGTCATCATCGGACAAGATCCTTATCATGGCCCCAAACAGGCAAATGGTTTGTGTTTTTCCGTGGCAGACGGAGTTCAAAAACCTCCAAGCCTTCAAAATATATTCAAGGAATTACATGATGACTTAGGCAAACCGATTCCAACCAGCGGAAATCTGGAGCGATGGGCAGACCAGGGTGTGCTGTTGTTAAATGCAACTTTAACAGTAAGAGCCTCTCAGGCGGGTTCGCATCAAAATAAAGGTTGGGAGCAGTTTACAGATGCGGTTATTCAGAAACTTTCCGATGAAAAAGAGAACCTTGTTTTTATACTTTGGGGCGCTTATGCGCAAAAAAAAGGAAGCATAATTGATACCCAAAAACATTTTATAATTAAATCTGCTCACCCTTCACCATTCTCGGTACACAACGGATTCTTTGGCAGTCGACCCTTTTCCAAAACCAATTCCTATCTGAAATCCATTGGTAAAAATGAAATAAATTGGTGAATTTTTAGACAAATGACGTTAATTTAAAGAAAAATGTCGTACATTTGAAATATGGAAGATGAAAAAAATATATTTGTTGCAAGGGAAGCTGCTGTACAGTATGGGCATTCCGGGGATTTGACTACCGGTAATAAAGCCGTTTTGATGAAAGTCATCAGAGGCGGAATTGAGTTTGACAAATTCCAGTCTATGGTTTCAAAATATCCATTTTCAATGGAGGAGTGGTCTTCGTTTCTTCATTTGTCAGAGCGGACTTTGCAACGCTATAAAAAAGAAGACAAAAACTTTGACGCGCTTCAGTCCGAAAAGATTTTACAGATTTCGCTTTTATACCAAAGGGGGGTAGAAGTTTTCGGAGAAAAAGAAAACTTTGATCTTTGGCTGGATTTTCCAAACATTGCTTTAGGGAACATCAAACCCAAAGAACTTCTGGACAACGCTTTTGGGATTGCGCTTTTGGAAGAAGAACTAACCCGCATTGAACACGGAATCCTGGCATGATTGTTTACCGGCTCAGTCGTTCAAAATATTCGTATGACCTTTCCGGAAAAGGCGCTGAAATTGCAGGTGGCCGATGGAATTCCAAAGGAATAGTCCTGATTTATACCGGTCAGAATATTTCACTTTGTATGGCTGAAATCGCTGTGCATACACCTTTGGGGATTGTTCCGAAAGATTATGAGCTGATTACACTTGAAATTCCCGATGATGAAATCCGGGAGTTGAGCAAAAAAGAATTACCTGATGACTGGCGCGATAGTTTTTCCATGAGCGAAACCCAGCAAATCGGAAATGATTTTGTGAAAAATTCATCTGAAATGATTCTGAAAGTTCCGTCTATGGTGGTTCAGGGTGAATTCAATTATTTAATCAATCCGAAACATAAAAACATCAAAAAAGTCAAAATCAAAAAAGCCGAACCTTTCAGATTTGACACCCGTTTATTCGTTCGTTAAGCATTTAATCCTTACTTTTGGAATCCAAAATTTAAATCCAAAAAAATGAAATGAACATAAACTTTTTTAAGCATATCTTCATTAACTATGATTAAAATAAGTTTATGTGAATTCCTGAATGTGAAGAAATTTTTAGTTTCTTCATTTTAAATAAACTATAAAATTTTAAACAGATGAAATCATTCATTCCTTATGACGAACATTCCGATTTTTCTATTTACAACATTCCTTTTGGCGTAGCGATTTTTGCTGACGAAGAAATTGCTTGTGTAACTCGAATCGGGCATACGGTAATTAACCTCGCTGTTTTATACGAAAACGGTTATTTTGATGAATTTAATCTGGGAGAAAATGTGTTCGATGCTTTTACTCTGAATGAATTTATTTCCCTTGGGAAATCGGTTACAGTTCCGGCTCGGGAGCATATTCAGAAATTATTTCTGGAAGGTTCCGAACTGTCCAAAGACGAAGAAACGCAAAAAGAGGCATTCCACATCATTCACAATGTTTCAATGCAATTACCGGTTCACGTGCCGAATTATACCGATTTTTATTCGAGCATAGAACATGCGACCAACGTTGGGAAAATGTTCCGTGACCCGGACAATGCGCTTTTGCCGAACTGGAAACATCTGCCGGTAGGCTATCACGGGCGCGCTTCTTCGATAGTTGTTTCCGGAACGCCGATTCACCGTCCGAAAGGCCAGACTTTACCGCCTGATGCCAAAACTCCGGTTTTCGGGCCGAGCAAAAGGCTGGATTTTGAACTGGAAATTGCTTTTATCACCAATTCCTATACGGATTTAGGCGAGACTATTTCTACCGAAGAAGCCGAAGACCATATTTTCGGATTGGTTTTGTTCAATGACTGGAGCGCACGCGATATTCAGAAATGGGAATATGTGCCGTTGGGACCGTTTCTGGCTAAGAATTTCGGTTCATCCGTTTCACCGTGGATTGTAACGCTGGAAGCTTTGGAGCCGTTCAGAGTGGAAGGCCCTGAACAGGAACCGGAAGTTTTACCTTATTTAAAATTCGAAGGAAATAAAAACTTTGACATTCATTTGCAAACGATCATTGAGCCGGAAACAGGAGGTGAAAACTTGATTTGCACTTCCAATTTCAAATATATGTACTGGAATATGGCGCAGCAGCTGGCGCACCACACCGTAAACGGATGCAACCTGGAAGCGGGCGATATGTATGCCAGCGGAACCATTAGCGGGAAAACCGAAGATTCTTTTGGTTCCATGCTCGAACTGACCTGGAGCGGTACGAAACCGCTGAAATTAAAGGATGGCTCCGAAAGGAAATTCATCGAAGACAATGATACCGTCATCATGCGCGGATGGTGTGAAAAAGACGGAAAACGTGTTGGGTTTGGAGAAGTTTCGGGAAAGATTTTGCCGGTAAAAGAATAAAATTACTTTAATGAATCTAATAAAAAATGCCCACTTTTCAGCGGGCATTTTGTTTGGATTTTCAACTTAAAATTTCGTCCGGGTTTCCCTCGTAAATATTATTTTGAAGCCTATTTTGAACCGGATTTATACACTGAATATCTTATAATCAATTAACCACTTTTTTGATTGTCAGCATTCCGTCGTCTGTTTCTGCCCTCACGATGATGATCTGCTTACCGAATGAAGACGGCAGGCGATAAAGATTCCTGTTCACATTTGTTTTTCTGAACAGGTTTCTTCCGCTCATGTCAAATACTTCTACTGAAATGATTTTATGGTTTTCGGATAAAATTTCAATCTTACCCGCATTTTTGTAAATCAATACTTCGCCGCCGGCAGCCAGCTCGCCGGTTCCCATTGTTCCTTCTTCCTCATAAACGATTTCAAACCTGTTGTTAAATTCACCCGCTGCGGATTCAAATTCATAAGGAGCGACCATCAGGTCGTGAATGATGTGCAGGGCATTGTCTTTCAGGTAAATCACCTGTCCTTCGGCAAACAAACCGTCTGAGCTTGCGAGGGAAATACTGAATTTTCCGTCTTCGGCAGCCCTGAGTCCAAGCGGAACGACATCTGATGTTTCAAACGGCAGCGCACGCCCCTGGATGGTAAAATCCTGTCCTTCAATTAAGCTGTAAATGGCTGAGCCTTCGTATCCGAATAATTTACCGTCAATCTGGTGGTCAATTCCCTGCGTGGCTCCGGTCATATAACCTACAAGGATTTGGTTCAGGCCGGAATTATTTTCATCGGAAAGATTGAGCCAGAAACGGTGTCTTTCCAGTTCATCGGTTTTGAAGAATTCGGCAGGAGTGGACACCCGCATTGAATTATCAAACGAAATAGATGCCGCAGCCGATCCGGCTATGAATCCCTGTCCGACAGCTATAATTCCCGTAGGAACTCCATCGGCGCCCGGTTCTATGGAACCTGTATTGGAAGTCCCGCCGGTTAAGTTGTAGCTTGCATAATTATTTCCTGTATATTGTCCGTCTTCCAAAGGCGTATTGACCCAGAAATACAATGCGGAAACTCCCGGGTTGGTTTCCATCAGCAATTGCGCGTCAATATTGGACGGATAAGGATTCCCGACAGATGTATAATTTCCGGCATGGACGCTTACTTCCAGTTCGCCATTAAAAGGCACGCCGGTAAATACGCCGTTATAAGAATTATATTCCGTTGTGCTCCAGTTATTCGGAGAGCGAAAAAGGTAACCGGTTCCGTTTTCAAAAACCGCATCAGCGGTAAAAGGTGTCGGGTTTATGTAACCGTTTTCGCCGTCATAAATATAAATCCTTCCCGGGGAACCTGTATAATTCGTCACGCCATTGACCGTTTCCGGAGAAAAACCGAACAGGTTCTGACCGGCCACAGGCGATGACCATAAGGTATAATCCAGACGAACCATCGGCTGGCTGTCGCGCAATACTTTAATAGCGCCTGTGTTCTCACCGTTAAACGATGGTGGCTGAATGAGGTTGGCATTGCCGGCAACGATAAATCCTTCGGCGCCGGGAGAAGAATGGTTGGTAATTATTCCGTTTACGGTAAAACTGAATCCTTCGGGAATCGTCAGGCTTCCGTTCGGGGTAACTTCCAGTTCGCAAGCTTCCAGGTCTGAACTCAATGCAAGATCACTGTTGATGATGGCTTTTTTAGATTCGTCGGGCAGTCCGTTGCTCCAGGCAATTCCGTTCCAGTTCGTCAGGTCGGGGCAATTTGAACCTGAATCAACATAGATGGCATCAAAGCGATTAAAAAATTCACCGGCATCCGATGAGAATACATACTCATTTTCGGTTATATTATGAATGATATTCAGGTATTTGTCATGTATATAAATTTGCTGTCCTTCTGCAAACAACCCGTCTGTGGCTGTAAGTTTAATTTTAAATGTACCGGCGGCGGTAATGGTAATTCCTAACGGTACCACGTCATAAACATCGAATGGAAGCGCACGTCCCTGGATGACCAGTTTGGTTCCGTCCACCACGCTGTAAAGCGCGGACCCGCTGTAGCCAAATAATTCGCCGTCAATCTGGTGGTCAATGCCATTGGTCGCGCCGGTCATGTAACCGATCAGAATCTGATTGAGCTGCGCATCATTTTGCGTAGAAAAACTCAGCCAGTAGCGATATCTTTCCACCTCATCAATTTTGTAAAATTCCGCTTCATCGCTGACTCTCATTGTATTGTCAAACAAAACGGAATTCTCTGTTGTCTGGACAATGAATCCTTGTCCTGTGGAAATAATCCCGTTGGGAACATTGCTTTCATTTCCTTCAGGCCCAGTACTGCCGGTCGCTCCCATATAGGTGTAAGCCGCATAATTATTGGCCGTGTATGTTCCATCTTCCGGCGGATTGGTATTGGTCCAGAAATACAGTGTGGAAATGCCGCTGTTGGCATCCATTAACAAATCTGCATTTATGTTTGACGGATAAGGGTTTCCGATAGAAGTATAGCTGCCCGAATGCGTATCAACCGCTATATTTCCATTAAATGGCGTTCCTGTGAAAATGCCCTGATAAACAGTCGGCGTTTCCGAGTCCCAGTTGTTGGGCGCACGGAATAAATAGCCTTTTCCTTTTGTGAAATCATCAGAAGCATCCGGTACGGCAATATATTCCGAAGTTCCTTCATAGGTATAAATACGCCCGGGCAAAGTTTCAGGTGAGAAGGCGGCCAGCTGTTGCCCGGAAACAGGCGATGACCAAAAGGTGTAATCCAATCTTTTAAATGGCTGGCTGTCACGTTTGACTGTGATGAATCCTGAATTTTCCGCATTTTCAACCTGGATTAAATTCGCACCGCTGTCAACAATAAAATTTTCCGTACCTGAAAGATTTACAACCGAACCCTGAATCCTAAAGCTGAATCCGTCCGGAATTTCTAAGTTACCGTTTTCCGTCACTTCAAGTTCGCATGCTTCCAGGTTCTGGTTCAAAATTAAATTTCCGTTGATGATTGCTTTTTTACTTGAATCAGGCGTTCCGTTGCTCCATGCCAGGCCGTTCCATGTCGTGGTATCCGGGCAGCTGAAATCATCCTGTACGGTTATGTCGTCGAGCACAATTCCGTATCCCCAGTTGTTTGTTCCCTCAAATGCCAGATAATATTCATCGCTCGCATCAGGCAGGGAAAGATTGACTTCCGTCCATTGATTCACATTTGTGTTATAAACCGCTCCCGGGATCAAAGTCCATGAACCGGATGGCGAGGATTTATAGTAAACGCGAAGCTCATTTTGTCCTCCGTCATCTTCCTGGTTGGCATACCAGAATGTCAGTTTCGGCGTAATGATACCCGACAAATCCATAGGCGGTGAAACCAGCCTGGTCACATTGGCTGCCGGGGAATTATAGTAGAAATAGGCATTTTGTACACCGGAATGTGCATTTGTGACATCGCTGCCGGGTGCGCCCGTGCTGAGGCTCCACAAAGTATTTCCGGTAATGGTTTCGTTGTCCCAGCAGTCCAGCGTTGCGCTGTTTTCTTCAAAGGTTTCCGTGAACGGGAATTCCGTAACAGCCGCACACAAAGTGCTAAACGAAAGCACTTCCGACAACTGGCTTTCACCATCGGTTTCCCCGCAATTTGTCCGGACATAGAAATCATATCCCGTTGCAGGTTCAAGGTTATGTATTTCGGCTGATTCAGTGGAACTGTTTCCGGATGAATAAGGCGAATCATTCAGAGGATCGGCGCCGCTTTCAAATAGATACCAGGTATAATTTTCAGCGTTATTGATGTTTTCCCAACTGATTTTGGCAGAATCATTTCCGGCAAAATCCAAAACAAGATTTTCGGGCTTCGCACAGGTTATGGGCTGACCGATGTAAAAATCGTCAAATCCCACAACCCAGTTACCGCTTATCCAGTTGCCCGTAATTTTCAGTTTGACAAAATCCCCCGTATAGGCAGAAAGATCAATTGTATAGGTTTTCCATCCGGCCATACCATCGGAAATCACCGTTTGCACATCATTATAAGTAATCCCGAAGTCAGTGGATAAGGCTACCGTGAAATTCCCTGCCCCGGTGGGAATCGGGCCGAACGGCGAATTAAAATCCGCAAAACGGTAATTGAATGACAATATATCGCCGGATGTTATTTCACCGGCAGTAATCGCGGAAAAATTTTCAGTAGTTATGGTTGAACGGAAATTTTTATATATGACATTGGTGTCGGCATCAGGAAGCCTCATTGTCGTTCCGATTACAAAACTGTTTCTTGTCCATCCTGTTGGCGTAGCCGTAGTTTCGAAGCCCTCTTCCCAGGGAATGTTTGTTGTAACGGGCGTTTCGGTTCTAAACGATTGTTCGGAACAGCCGGTTGCATTTCCGTTTCCGTTATAAGGAATAATAGTTACATAATAAGTTGTCTGGTAATGAAATGGAAACGAATAAGAATTCACATTTCCGGCATCTATATTATTGGCAACCTGCGTTCCTCCCGGAGTAGTTCCAATCTTCAGCCGGTAACCGGTTGGAATTCCGGTCGCGTTGTTCCAGGTAATTTGATTGAGCGAAATAGGAACATTCACCGCGCCGTTCAGGGGAGAAGCCAGTGTAGCATTACAGTCCGGCAGTGTTCCCGCATCCTGTGAAACGGAAATATTGTCTATATGAATATAATATGTACCCGTAGTCCATGTATTGAGAAAACGCAGTTTAAAGCTGCTTCCCGCAGGAATACTGGTTCCGGGAATGGAAAATGAACGGGTTGCACAGGAAGTGGAAGGCGTATGATTTGAGCTGTTAATCGTATAACCTGTCGTCCAGGTCGAGCCGTCATTCACGGAATACTGAACCTGAATGCTCCCGAAGCTGGCAGGTGTAGCTCCGCCACCGCTGAAATTAATGACTTTATAATCGAATGAAATATCTGCACCAGCTCCGTTTGAAGCAGCGTTTTGGTTAGGCGATGCCAGAAAACCGCCCGAATCGGCCCCGTATAAAAAATCTCTTGCTGAATTCCCGTTGCAGGAGCTTGTCGATGTGATGCTGAACCCGTCGCTGGCGCTGGTTGTCCATCCGGCAGGCAGGGAAGAGGAAGAATTAAAATTTTGCTGAATGCTGATCTGGGCATTTACAGATTGTAAAATACATCCGAAAAACAATAAGCACGATATTTTGATATAAAATGTTGTCGTCGGCGATAAAATTTTATGCATAAGGTTCAGGTTAAAAAACGCTACACAAAAGTACTGTGATTAAGTGAATTAAAAAAATAAATTAGAGGCCTTACCGGCTCTTCCAGAGAAGATAAGTTTAAAAATGAGATAAAAATGTAAATTTGAAAAATAAAATTGTGTTCTTTGTGAAACTCAAAACTCACAGGGAAAATTATTAATAGCGAACTTCAGGTTTCGGGTTTCGCAAAACGAAGAAAATATGAAAACATCACAACTCTCTGAGAATCTGAAAGGTTCGGAAATCATCAAAATAGCCGGTGAAGTCAGGCAGCTTCAGGCGCAAGGCGAAAAAATTTACAATTTGACCATCGGTGATTTTGATTCGAAAATTTTCCCGATTCCAAACGAATTAAAAGCATTGATAATTGAGGCTTATCAGAATGATTTAACAAATTACCCGATGGGAAATGGGGAAGCCATGCTCAGAAAATCGGTTGCCGAATACCTGAATCAGAATCTGGGACTGGATTATTCCGAAAATGAAATCCTGATTTCAGGCGGTGCGCGCCCGTTGATCTATGCGGTCTATCAGACGATTCTGGATTTGGGCGATACGGTTCTGTATCCGGTTCCGTCCTGGAACAACGATGCTTATACTTATCTGGCGCGAAACAGGGAAATTGTAATTGAAACCCAACCCGAAAATAAATTTATGCCTGTGGCTGAAGAGATTGCACCCCACATTCAGAAAGCTAGCCTGATTGCTGTTTGTTCGCCTTTGAATCCAACCGGAACGACGTTTGAAAAATCCGATTTAGAAAAAATTTGTGATTTAATCGTTACTGAAAATAAGCGCAGAAATGATTTGAATATCAAACCTTTGTATTTGTTGTACGACCAGATTTACTGGCAATTGACTTATGGTGAAACAAAACATTATAATCCGGTTTCACTGAATCCGGGAATGCGGGATTATACAATTTTCATCGACGGAATTTCAAAGGCATTTGCATCCACTGGCGTTCGTGTCGGATGGGCGTTCGGCCCGGCGGATATCATCAATAAAATGAAAGATATCCTGAGCCACATCGGTGCCTGGGCGCCTAAACCGGAACAGGTTGCCACGGCTGAATATTTAGGAAAAACCGGAGAAATAAAAAATTATTTAGGAAATATAAAATCGGAGCTTTCTTATCGTTTGGATGAATTTTACAAGGGATTTTCGGAATTGAAATCAGAAGGTTTCCCGGTGGATGTCATTGAGCCCGAAGCCGCGCTTTACCTGACCGTGAAATTTGATTTGATAGGAAAAGAAACAAAAAACGGCGCAAAACTGAATTCGGTTCGTGACATTACAAGTTACCTTTTGAAAGAGGCCAATGTCGCTTTGGTGCCGTTTTATGCCTTCGGCGCTTCCGAAGATTCGACCTGGTACCGTTTGTCGGTCGGAACGACTTCCAAAGAAGATATTTCGGGAATTTTATCGACTTTGAAAAAAGCATTGGAAAGCCTGAAATAATTTTTTTTGGAAATTACGTCATTTGTAAGAAACACAGGTATTTTTAGCCAGATTAAACTTTTTGTTCCAAAATAAAATCATCCATCACAAATCCGTTGCCGATGTCGAAAACGCCTTCGTCAATTTTCACAAACCCGTTTCGTTCATAAAAAGCAATGGAACCCGTATTGTGTTTGTTGACATTCAGATAGATGGCTTTTTTATGGTTTTGCTCCGCTAATTCTCTGGCACGATTCAGCAGAAGTTTTCCATAGCCTTTTCCGCGGGTTTCGGCTTTCAGGTAGATTTTCGAAATGTAAACTTTATCCGTTTCGATTTTACAAACTAAGTAACCGATGGGTTTATCATTTTCCCAAAGCATTTCCCAGATAATACCCTGTTCAATTTCGGATTTTATTTTTTCTTCCGAATAAAACAAATCAAGCATATAATCAATCTGCTGCTGCGACAGGATTTTGATGTAATGTTCGTCCCAGATTTCGCGTGCCAGTTGCCGAACGGTTGGGATTTCCCTCTGTGAAATTTTAATGAGTTTCAATTTACTGATTTAAAATCCAAAATTCCTTATTTAAAAATTAAAAATCAAAATAACTTTCAACCCATCACATGAAAACATTTTCGAATCTTCAAATTTTCAAATCTTGAAATTAACTAATTTCCAAATTGAACTTCTATATTTGTTGCTGAAAGCCCTGCCAGGGTTTAAAACCCTGGCAGGGCTGGAACATTCAACTTCGGTAAACGTATAACCAGAAACAAACAAAATATGTACAGCGAAAAATTCCAACAACATTTAGCCGGACAGCTCTCCGATTTAGAAAATCAGGGATTATTTAAAAGAGAAAGAATCATTGCTTCGCCGCAGGCAGCCGAAATTACTTTGGCCAACGGCAGTAAATTACTGAATTTCTGCGCCAATAACTACCTCGGCCTTTCAGACAATCCGAATGTCCTCAAAGCATCCCAAAATACACTGGACGAAAGAGGTTACGGAATGTCGTCTGTGCGTTTTATCTGTGGTACGCAGGACATTCACAAGGAGCTGGAAGCAAGGATTTCTAGGTTCCTGGGAATGGAAGACACGATTTTGTACGCGGCGGCTTTTGATGCCAATGGCGGCGTTTTTGAACCTTTATTTACCGAAGAAGACGCGATTATTTCGGATGAACTGAACCATGCTTCGATCATTGACGGCGTTCGTTTGTGTAAAGCGGTGCGTTATCGTTACCGGAACAATGATATGTATGATTTAGAAGAACAATTAAAAGCCGCTTCCGAAAAAAATCACCGTTTCAAAATCATCGTAACCGACGGTGTTTTCTCAATGGACGGAATCGTGGCGAACCTGAAAGGTGTTTGTGACCTGGCGGAAAAATACGATGCTTTGGTGATGGTCGATGACAGCCATGCGACCGGATTCATCGGGAAAACCGGGCGCGGAACCCACGAACACAACAATGTGATGGGACGTGTTGACATCATCACTTCAACTTTGGGAAAAGCCCTGGGCGGAGCGATGGGTGGATTCACTTCGGCCAAAAAGGAAGTCATCGAAATGTTGCGCCAGAAATCACGTCCTTATTTGTTTTCCAATTCTCTGGCGCCGGGAATCGTAGGTGCGGCTCTGAAAGTTTTCGATATGCTGGAAGCCGATACTTCGCTTCGTGACAAAGTGATGTGGAATGCAGATTATTTCCGGAAAGGAATGAAAGCCGCCGGGTTTGATATTCCCGACGGTGATGCGGCTATCGTGCCGGTGATGTTGTACGATGCCAAATTATCACAAACCATGGCCGATAAATTACTGGATGAGGGAATTTATGTCATCGGATTTTTCTTTCCGGTTGTACCGAGAGACAAAGCGAGGATCCGGGTTCAGCTTTCGGCGGCGCACGAAAAGGAACACCTGGACAAAGCCATCGCGGCCTTTACCAAAGTAGGAAAGGAGCTGAGGGTGATTTGAGAAATTAAAAACTAATCCTTGCAAGAGTTACATTTTTATTCAAATAAAACAACAGGAATTTTACTTCTGATCATTTCTTCCTGCTTATCTTTTTTGGGGATTTATTTTTCTGAAAACCTGATTTCATTTAAAAATGAACCATTTAAGAGTACTATTTTTATTATTGGAATTCTGCTTTTTCTTTGTGGAATTGTATTATCTATTTTAATTTTATTAAGAGAAAAGCCTTTATTAACAATTGCCCAAGATAATCTTATAATTTACAATCTTTTTTATAAAAGAGAAATAATAATTAATTTTCAAAACATCAATTCGTTTTTTATAATCACAACATATCATCGAGGATTTCCAACTAACAGACAAGTTTTTATTGAACTAAAAAATCCGGATGAACCATATAGAAACTCAATATTTTATAAGATAATGAGAAAATTAAGTTTGAAAATTGCTAACTCACAATATGGAATACAGACTAATTTTCTGAATATCAGCCATAATAAATTATTGGAAATCTTAAATGAAAAGTTAGAGTTATATGCTAAGGATAATAAAATATAAACACAAAAATGAACCCTAAAAAACACTTTTTACTTTTTAACTTTTTACTTTCAGCTGTCCTGTTTTCCCAGGAAATTCAGGAACAGAAAGTAGATGAACTCGTCAGTCAAACACTCAAGACCTTTAACGTTCCCGGAATTGCGGTCGGAATTGTCCACGATGGAAGAATCGTTTTAGCCAAAGGTTACGGAATTGCTAACATCGAAACCGGCGAGAAAGTAAATTCTTCTACCAATTTCGGAATTGCTTCCAATTCCAAAGCATTTACCACAACGGCCATCGCGATGCTGGTGGATGAAGGGAAAATGAACTGGGACGATAAGGTCAGAAAATACATTCCCGAATTCAGAATGTACAACGATTATGTGACCGAAGAATTCACCATCCGCGATCTGGTTACGCATCGCAGCGGATTGGGCTTGGGCGCGGGCGACCTGATGGTCTGGCCTGACGGACACGATTTCACGCCGGAAGACATCATCCAGAATATTCATTATTTGAAACCCGTTTCGGATTTCCGGGCGAAATACGATTATGATAATTTATTGTACATCATTGCCGGCGTTGTGGTGGAAAGGGTTTCGGAAAAAGGCTGGGCAGATTTTATTCAGGAAAAAATATTGAATCCGTTGGAAATGAACCGTACCGCACCAAGCTGGGATTTGCTCAAAGACAAATCTAATGCGATCGCGCCACACGTTCCGGTTGACGGGAAATTAAAAGTCATCGACCGCTATACCAACCATATTTTTGACGCTGCGGCAGGGATTTATTCCAACGTAGATGACCTGACAAAATGGGTTCAGTTTCAGTTGGACTCTGGTAAAACAAAAGACGGAAAACAGCTCATTTCCGAGCAGCAAATGAAACAGTTGAAAACACCGCAAACATTGGTTTCCGTTGCGACAAAACCACCCTATAATTCTCTTTTTAAAGCGTATGGTTTAGGGTTTTTTCTACAGGATGTAAACGGAAAACTGGAAGTTTCACATACCGGCGGGCTGGAAGGAATCGTAACACAGATTGTCATGATCCCGCAACTGGATTTAGGAATTATCGTTCTGACCAATCAGCAGGAAGGCGCGGCTTTTATGGCGATTTCGAATACCATTAAAGATTTCTACCTGGGATTGCCCGAAAAAGATTGGATAAAGGAATATGACGAACTGATTTCCAAAAGGCAAGGCGACGCTGATGAAATTACAAATGAAGTATGGCAAACCGTTGAACAAAACAAAAAATCAAAGCTTCCCGATACTAAAAATTTAGTTGGAACTTACAAAGACAACTGGTTTGGGGAAATTACCATTTCAAATGAAAAAGGAAAATTGCGGTTTACATCCAAACGTTCCGGCCAGTTGAAAGGCGATATGTTTTATTACAAAGATGATACTTATGCGGTGAAATGGGACAATGCCTATCTGCACGCCGATGCTTTTGTTTTTGTTCAAACTGAAAACGGCAAAATAACTGGCTTGAAAATGGAGCCGATTTCGCCTTTGACCGATTTCAGTTACGACTTCCAGGATTTGGATTTTGTGAAGATAAAGTGATTTTCGATTTCAGAATTTTACTAATTCCATGAATCTTTTATATTTTACTTCCATAAATTCATTACTTTTGCCGTCCCAATCCGCACACGTGGTGAAATTGGTAGACACGCCGTCTTGAGGGGGCGGTGAGCTACGCTCGTGTCAGTTCGAATCTGATCGTGTGCACCAACAAAAAAGGCATTCAATTTAAATCTTGAATGCCTTTTATATTTTTTAGAATTATCAACTAAACTTTTTGCGCATTGTATCCCTGGATAGCTTTATAGATGTACAATACAAAATGTACAATCCCGAAAGCAACTGAGAAATAAAATAATCCCGCGTCATTGATCTGTCCTGTATCCGGGTTTATTTCTGAATAATGGTGATGAGCAAAAGAAATTCCGATTAATACAACCGATAAAATCAAACCGGTGATTCCTACAATCCTGTTGGCCGAAACTTTTGTGTCGGATTGCTGTGCGGTTAGATGGCTGTGCCTGATGCTGTAAAACAGGTAAACATCAAGCCCCACAATCATCCAGAGCACCAACCGCATCCAGGTGTCAAGCGGTAAAAACGCCATCATGAAGAAGCAGGTTACAATTCCTAAAACCGGAACCAATGGAACCAATGGTGTTCTGAAAGCCCTCGGCGCATCGGGGATTGATTTCCTCATGACCATTACGCCGATACAAACCAGAATAAAGGCAAACAAGGTACCGATACTGGTCATTTCACCTACGATGCGTCCCGGGATAAATGCCGCAAAAACGCTCACGAACAAAAGAAAGAACAGGTTGGATTTAAACGGTGTATGAAATTTCGTATGAATCGCTGAAAATACTTTTGGGATTAATCCATCTTTGCTCATCGAATAAAACACCCGGCTTTGCCCCATCAATAAGACCAGAATCACGGAAGAATAACCCAATAAAATGGCGATGATGATGGAAGTATTTAACCACGGATAAGCCGGAATTACAACACCGTCCGCACCAATTTCACCCATATTTTTAATAGCGATCGCAACCGGTGCCAAATGGCTGGCAGCTCCCGATTCGCCAAAAGCCGTATAGTTTACCACGCCGGTCATCACAAAGGCAAAAGCAATGTAAAGCGCCGTACAAATTAACAATGAGCCTAAAATCCCGATTGGCATTGCTTTTTTAGGATTCTTGGTTTCCTGTGCGGCGGTACTCACCGCGTCAAATCCGATATAAGCAAAAAAGACAACGGCTGCTGCCCTGATAATTCCAGAAAATCCAAATTCACCAAATTTTTCCGTATTTTTTGGAATAAAAGGTACATGGTTTTCAGGACGGATGTATTGAAGTCCCACAGCGATAAAAATCAATACAATCGTAACTTTCATGATGACGATGATGGCATTTACAAATGAAGACTCACGCGTCCCCCTGATCAGAACCAATGACATGATGGATACGATGAAAACCGCGGGAACATTCATAAACCCTCCGTCAAACGGAGTTGTTAAAAATTCCGGTGGAATCTCCATTCCGAAGCTTTTAAACAGTTCACCCAGATAACCTGACCAGCTTGAAGCTACGGTTGCGGCTCCCACTGCATATTCCAGCACCAGGTCCCAACCGATGATCCATGCGACGAATTCTCCCATCGTGGCGTAAGAATAAGTGTAAGCGCTCCCTGCAACCGGGATCATGGATGCAAATTCCGCGTAGCACAATCCGGCAAAAGCACAGCCCAAAGCCGCAATTATAAACGAAATAATAATAGAAGGCCCGGCATAGTTGGCCGCCGCCATTCCGGTAATGGAAAAAAGGCCGGCGCCAATAATCGCGCCGATTCCCAGGGCAATCAATCCCCAGGAACCCAATGACTTTTTCAGCGTGTGCTCTCCGCTTTCATTTGCCTCAAAAAGGAGCTCCGATAAAGGTTTTCTAGTAAATAAACTCATGTGTATTAATTTCTATTTTTGTTAACAAGATTAACAAATGTAGGAAATTCTTTAAACCATCCTTAAGAAAATTGAATTTTATGGAAAACATAAATCAATTTTTTGCGAAGAATTCATATCATTTATTAAATTAAAAATCTGATTTTATAACTATCTTGCCACAAATTTTGAGTTGAATGAAAAAATCATTGTTGGTTCTGTCGGTTTTGCTGGCATTGGGTAGTTGTAAAGAGAAAAATGAAAAGGTAAGCGACGCGAATGAAAAAGGTCAAAAACCTGTTTTAAATGAAAATGGCGATACGGTTGCACTCGTTGAAAATGATTCGGTTGAAACTACTATTAATCAGGTTGTTGCAGATGATTCGGCATTGAAGAAAAACGATGACGGCAGCTACACTTTCCGGTATAACCTGAAAAAAGGCGAAACTTATCCTTTCCTGCTCAAAATCAGCCAGGACAATTCAATTTCTTCACAAGGGCAGACGATGAATATCTCATCTTCCAGGACGATGAATTTTGATTATTTTGTAGAAGAAACGACAGATAATAAGTTCAAATTAAAAGCGACTTTCAAAGGATTTGGCGAGAATGCCAAAGGCCTCGATGGCCAAACAATGGCTTATGACACGAATTCAGCGAAACCGGCCGATAAAGACGTTGCTCAAAGCTGGACAATTTATAAAGCGATTACCGGGCAAAGTTTTACAATGGACGTTGACGACAAAGGAAAAGTTTTATCTGTGAGCGGTTTGGAAAAAATAGTCAGCAATACGCTGGCAAAACTGAAAAATGATTTTACGGCTGAAGAGCAAAGTCAAATCAAAGAATTATTGAATGTTTCCCTGAGCAGCGAATCCATTAAAGGCCAGTTTGAAGAATCGCTCAATATCTTTCCCGATAAAAACCTGAAAATCGGGGAGGAGTGGAGCGACACGCAAAACATTAGCGAAGGCCCTGTGAAAGGAAACGTTAAAGTGACCCGCACACTCAAGGAAATCAAAGACGGGAAAGCCAAAATAACCGTAAGCGGCGTTCAGGATGTGAGCGGGAGCGGTATCCAAAACGGGATTTCGGCAGTCATGAAAAACCATGCTACACTGACCGGATATATAGATTTGGATTTGGAAACCGGCTGGATAAAAAAGGTAAGTATTACCAAAAAAGAAACAGTAAACAATACTTATCAGCAGGGAGACCAAAAACAGACAGAAACCGGAACAACAACACTCATAACAACAGTTAATTAAATGTCATTATTTAAATTCATACTTTATTCTATAATTGCTTACCTGGTCATTCGTTTTATAGCAAGATTACTTTCTCCTCCAAGGCAGAATCAATCTCAGAAACAACACGGCCAAACAAGCAGGAAACCGGCTTCGGAAAATCTGGAAAAACCCAAATTTACCATAGAAGCGGAATCCGTAGATTATGAAGTCATTGAAGAACCGAAAGATAAAAATGAAGAATAAAAATCTAATATTCAGCGCGGTAGCCATCGTATTATTTGCAGTTCTGGCGATTGTTTATTGTTCGCCCGTATTGTCCGATAATTCCATTATCCAGCCCGATATTGTGAATTACAAAGGAAGCGCGGAGGAAATGCAGAAATTCCAGGAACAGACAGGCGAAAATATTTACTGGTCAAACGCCATGTTCGGTGGTATGCCGACCTACCAGACCGGTGCGCAATATGACAACGACATGATTAAGGGTATTGACCAGATTTTACGGTTTTTACCACGTCCGGCAGATTATATTTTTCTCTTATTCGCCGGATTTTTTATTTTGGGAATGGTGCTTTTCCGTAACTGGAAATACGCTTTGGCAGGTTCTGTTTTCTTCGCTTTGGGAACTTATTTTTTCATCATCATCGGAGCGGGACACAACGCCAAAGTCCATGCCATAGCGTATTTTGCACCTTTGGTAGCCGGAATCATTTTGCTTTATCAGCGAAAATATATTTTAGGATTTATTCTCACCGCGCTCTTTTCGGGATTGGAATTGTCTGCCAACCATCCGCAGATGACATTTTACCTTTTCCTGGTGATGATTGTTTATTTTGTTGTCGAATTAATTCAGGCCGTTCAATCAAAAACAATCAAATCTTTCTTTATTTCAACCGGATTATTGGCAGTTGCCTGTTTGGTCGGGATCGGGTTAAATACAACCCGGCTTTTGACGACTTACGAATACGGCAAAGAAACCATACGCGGTAAATCAAACCTGACGATTCTCCAGGACAAACAGGAAGGATTGGATCACGATTACATCACGCACTGGAGCTACGGAAAGCTGGAAACATTCAATCTTTTTATTCCCGATTTCATGGGAGGGGCAAGCCAGCCGAAAGAAGAAAACCTGAAAAATTATATTGCCGAAATTCAGAGCCAACAGCATATACTTGATTTAAATGACCCATTCAACGCGCAGGCATTTCAATACCTGGCAAGTTCACCGGTTTCAACTTACTGGGGCGACCAGCCGGGAACTTCCGGGCCGGCTTATCAGGGCGCGGTGGTGGTTTTCCTTTTCTTTTTGGGATTGTTTTTAGTTCGAAATAATTGGTCGAGATACAAATGGTGGCTGCTTGGAGCGACGGTTTTGAGCATCGTCCTGGCCTGGGGGAAAAATTTCGCCGGACTGACCGATTTTATGATTGATCATTTTCCATTCTATGACAAATTCAGAGCAGTTTCGTCAATGCTTGTCATGGCGGAATTTACCATGCCTTTACTGGCCGCTTTGACATTATATGTTTTCTTTAAAGATGAAAACCTGACCGATGAATACAAAAAGAAAATCCTGCTGTATGGCGGTGGGACGGTTATCGGTTTGTTATTGATTTTCTATGTTTTGGGAGGAAGTTTATTTGGCTTTTCAACCGAATATGACCTGCAATCCAAACAGCAATACCTGGATTTGGCAAAACAATACAATCCGCAGGCTTACGGAACCTGGGATACTTTGCTGAACAATATCAATAAAGCGCTTGTTCAGGATCGAATCGATATGTTCAAAGCCGATACATTGCGGACTTTGCTGTTTGTTTTACTGACTTTAGGATTGCTTTTCCTTTATCGGCTAAAAAAGATAAAAAACGCACTGATTGTGGTTTTGGGGATTGCTGCTTTGGCATTGATTGACGGATGGCAAGTGGACAAACGTTACCTGAACGACGAGAATTTTATCGATAAAATGTTTGTCGATAATCCGTTTCCGACACAGTATTCATCCAAACTAATGGATGGCGCAAAAGAAAACTACCATTTGGCATCCCTCGCGCAAAAAGTCCCGTTCAACAAATCTTTGGACAGCTTGCACAAAGCCGACAAAACCCAATATCGGGTTTTTGACAATGTTTTCAGCACTTTCAATGATGCTACGGCTTCCTATTTCGTGAATTCAATCGGCGGCTATCACGGTGCGAAACTGCACAATTACCAGGATGTGATCGATTTGTATTTTTCAGGTTCTGAGAAATCCCGAAAACTGGGGATTTCTGAAGCCCATAAACAAAAAATCCTGAATTTACTGAATGCTAAATACGTCGTTCACGGAAACCCGAACAGTCCAATGGTACAACAAAATAACGAAGCTTACGGAAATGCCTGGCTGGTTTCAGACATTAAATGGGTTCAGAATGCAGATGAGGAAATTCTCGCGCTGAAAGATGTGGATTTAAAAAATACGGTGGTTTTGGAAAGCAAGCTGAACAATCAGGTTAGAAAAGGGTTTGTGTCGGAATCCGGTTCTACCATTCAGTTGGCGAATTACCAACCCAATAAGCTGACTTACAGAACGAATATTAATTCCTCAAAAATAGCTGTCTTTTCCGAGATTTATTATCCGCGCGGCTGGACGGTAAAAGTGGACGGAAAAGAGCGTCCGTTACTGAAAGCGGATTATTTCCTGCGCGCCGTTCCATTAGAGGCCGGTGATAAAGAAATCGTGATGGAATTCAATCCGCAAAGCGTAAAAACCGGGAATACCGTAACGCTGGCATTTAATATCATTTTCATTTTACTGGTTTTAGGTGGCGGTTTCTTTTGGTGGAGGAAGAAGAAAGAGACAATATAAATTATGAACCGGCCTTTTATAAAAAACTTAATTTGTATTTTGTTGCTTTGTGGTACGCAATTGTCTTTATCACAAAGCAGTACAAATGGCAGGTATATCTTTTTTCTTCATAATAAATTTATAGAAGACCATGATTTGGATGAGGATCATCCGCAATATGGAAATGCACATTATTACGAAATTCTGAATGAATTTAAAAAAGAGGGTTTTACTGTTTACAGCGAAAAAAGACCGAAAAATACGGATGTAAAAGAATATGCAAAAAAGATTGTCATAAAGATTGACAGCTTATTAAATTCAGGTATTGATCCGGGAAAAATTACAGTAATAGGCACCTCAAAAGGCGGATACATAGCGCAGTATGTTTCTACTTACCTGGTAAACCCCGGTGTCAATTTTGTGTTCATTGGTTCCTTCCGTGAAATTGATTTAAAGGATTTGAGCGATGTCAATTTTTGCGGCAATATTCTCACTATTTATGAAAAATCAGATGTTTACGGTGTTTCGGCGGTGAATAGGAAATTAACTTCCAATCTGAAAATATCACGGTTTTATGAAATCGAACTTAATACAGGACTTGAGCACGGTTTTTTGTTCCGGCCTTTGCAGGAATGGCTGTGGCCGAGCATTTTATGGGCCGGGCAAAAGTTTGATGAACTTGAAAAGCTGAATATAAATTCGTCCGGAGCCTCTAAGCCCTGACAGCGTTTTGGATCCGCCGCAACAGGCTGAAAAACAAATAGAAAATGGAAGCTTCAAAAAAAGTTCTTATCATCACTTACTATTGGCCGCCGGCTGGCGGGCCGGGTGTGCAGCGTTGGTTAAAATTCGCGAAATATCTTCCCGGGTTCGGAATTGAACCGATTATTTATACACCGGAAAATTCGTCATATCCTATTGAAGACAAATCTTTGCAAAGAGAAGTTTCACTTGATTTGAAAATCGTCCGGACAAAAATCTGGGAACCTTATCAGATTGCCGAAAAGCTCAACCCCAAAGCCGAAGATTACAAAGCCGGGCATTTTGAAAAGCCTGAAAAACAATCTTTTCTGACGAAATTATCGGTTTTTGTACGCGGAAATTATTTCATTCCGGACGCAAGAAAATTCTGGGTGAAACCTTCGGTTAAATTCCTGAAAAATTATCTGGTTGAGAATCAAATCGAAATCGTTATTACCACCGGGCCGCCGCACAGTATGCATCTGATTGGCTTGAAATTAAAACAAGATAATCCCAACATTCGCTGGATTGCCGATTTTCGTGATCCCTGGACACAGATCAGTTACCATAGCGAATTGAAACTGACCGGAAAAGCACGAAAAAAGCATTCGGAACTTGAGGCCAGGGTCCTGAAATCTGCCGATTCTGTGATTGCAACGAGTTTTACCGATGCCGAAAATTATCAGAAATCAGAGGCGAAAAGAGTGGAAATCATCACAAACGGCTTTGAAGAATCCGATTTCAGAATCGGGAAATTTCTTACCAATAAATTTAAAATCACTTATTCGGGCGGACTTGAAATTGCCCGGAACCCGCTTGTGGTCTGGGAAGCTTTGAAAGAATTAATTCAGGAAAACGATGAATTCAAATCGGATTTTGAACTGGAATTTTACGGGAATTTAAGCCGTGATGTGGAAAATTCTCTTATTGAAAACGGTTTGCAAAATTATTTGGTTAAAAAGGGATATGTTTCACACAAAGAATCCATTCAGGGAATTAAAAATGCTGATTTTCTTTTGCTCACCAATTTTCCCGACGAAAAATCAAAAGGTATCATTCCCGGAAAGCTTTTCGAATATATGGCTACCGGAAACCCGATTCTGGCCATCGGGCCGGATGGGGGGGATGTAGAGAAAATCCTGGATGAAACAAAATCTGGTAAATATTTTACACATTCCGACAAAGAAAATGTCAAACGATTTATAGAGGAAGTTTACCGAAAATCAAAAACGGATGAAACGAATATCCCATCTTCGGAAGTGGGCAATTATTCCCGTAAATTATTGACACAAAAACTATCCCGGCTCATTGAATCGCTTTAATGCAGAGAAATTTTTCCCGATCCCGTAATTAGGATTTTGAAACTTCTTGTAGGGTTTGAAAATTATTTTAGTTAACTTAGTTTTGATTTGTGATGGCATATCCGTTCTTTAAGTTAATTCAAAAAACATAATAATGCAGGCGTACATTGGGTTAATAACGATATTCCTTTTTATTCTGACAGTAATGTCCCGCAGTTTCTGGTTGAAAAAACAAGGTATCCAACCGGTTGAATTTGGCCGGAAAAACAAAACAGATTTTATTCTCATCCCGTTCGCATTGTTCTATTTTTATTTATTGATTGCAAACGCATTTCATTTACCAACGATTCCGCAACAAAGCCTTTTCCACAGCGAAACGATTTCCTGGATTGGCGTGATTTTCTGTTGTTTATCCGTTTTATTTTTTCTTTGGTCAATGGTTTCTTTCAAAAAAAGCTTCCGTGTGGGATTGGTCGAAAACCGGCAGCAAGGGTTGATTACTTCCGGCGCATTTTCCATCAGCAGAAACCCGATTTATGTATCGTTTGCGATGATGCTAACCGGCCAGTTCCTGGTGTTTCCAAGCTGGATATTTTTGATTTACATCTTTTTAGGTTTTTTAACCTTGCATCGCCGGATATTGATAGAAGAAAAATTTCTTGATGAACAATATGGAAACGAGTTTAAAGAGTATTGCAAAAAAGTAAGAAGGTATTTGTAACAGCATACCTTCTTACTACTTATTTATTTTACCGGAATTCGTTTTAAAACTTCCAGAAAATATTTCCAGAATTTCTGGACCGATTTGATTTCTACGCGCTCGTCCGGTGAATGCGCGCCGAAAATATTCGGGCCGAATGAAATCATATCCATTTCTGGATAATGCCCGCCGATAATTCCGCATTCCAAACCACCGTGTGTAGCAATGATTTTGGGTTCCGAACCAAACATTTCCTTGTACAAAGGTTTCATCAGATCCAGGATTTCGGAATGGACATTGGGACGCCATCCGGGATACCCGCCGGAAAATTCTACTTTAAAGCCGGCTAATTCGAAAGTTGCTTTTAGTGATTCGGTCATCACTTTTTTTCCGGATTCAATGGCTGAACGTGATAAACAAAGGATTTTCATTTCGTTGTCGTTCACCACAACATTCGCGACATTATTGGACGTTTCGGTGACGCCTTCCATTTCCGGGCTCATTCTATAAACGCCATTGTAAGCGGACATTAGCGCCTGAGCTAATTTTTTTGTATCTTCAAAAGAAGCCGCCTGATTACCGTTTTCGGTTTTCTCAATTCGGATGGCGATGTTGGGTTCGATGGATTTGAATTCGTTTAAAACATCCGTTTTTAGCTTATCTAAAGCTGAAATGGCTTTTTCGGTTTCCTGTTTGTGGAGCGCAATAACGAAATAACCTTCTCTCGGAATCGCGTTTCTCAATCCGCCGCTTTCCATTTTTGAAATCTGGCCCAGGTAATTGAGCGATTCGGTTAAAAATCTGGCCAGTAATTTATTGGAATTCCCCAACCCGAGCTGAATGTCGCCACCGGAATGACCCCCTTTTAATCCTTTGATTTCCACTTTCAGAGAAGAAAATTCATTGTTTAAGGTTTCCGGTTGATAAGATTTTGTGGCCGTTACATCCAGTCCGCCGGCACAGCTGATGGTCAGTTCATCATCTTCTTCGGTATCAAGATTTAAAAGGATTTCACCCGATAAAACCGTTTCGTCCAAACCGATGGCGCCGGTCATCCCGGTTTCTTCGTCAATCGTGAAAAGCACTTCAATGGCCGGATGCGAAATATCGTCCGATTCCAGAACCGACATGATGGTCGCTACACCAATTCCGTTATCCGCGCCCAGCGTGGTTCCTTTTGCTTTGACGAACCCGTCCGAGTCCACATACATTTGGATTCCCTGCGTATCAAAATCGAAATTCACATCGTTGTTTTTCTGGCAAACCATATCCAGATGGGATTGCAAAACGACGGTTTTCCGGTTTTCCATTCCGGCAGTAGCAGGTTTTTTGATGATGACATTTCCGACTTTGTCTTTCATGGTTTCGAGATTCAGGCTATTTCCGAAATCCACCATGAACTGAATAACTTTTTCTTCTTTCTTGGACGGGCGCGGGATTTCATTGAGCTTGGAAAAGTTTTTCCAGATATTTTTGGGTTCGAGGTTTAAAATTTCATTCTCCATTTTTTCAAATTTTATATTGTGCTTATAAGGCTCAAAGTTATTTATTTTCATTGCCAGAGAAAAGGAATTGGCCAATGAATTCACATAAAAAAGGCGGAAAGAAATTTCCGCCCTTTAGTTTTATAAGTTAAAATAATTTAATCCAAATCAAACCTGTCCAGGTTCATTACCTTGTTCCACGCACTGACAAAGTCTTTGACAAATTTTTCTCTGGCATCCGCACAGGCATAAACTTCCGCTACCGCACGCAATTCAGAATTAGAGCCGAAAATCAGGTCGGCGCGGCTTGCCGTCCATTTTTTGATCCCTGATTTGCGGTCGGTTCCTTCAAAAATTTCCTGTTCGCCCGAAACCGGTTTCCATTCAGTTCCCATATCCAGCAGGCTTACAAAGAAATCATTGGAAAGAACGCTGGGCTTACCGGTAAGGATTCCCAGATTGGAATTGTCATAATTGGCATTCAGCGCACGCATTCCGCCAATCAGAACCGTAAGCTCCGGCGCGGTCAATGTCAATAATTGTGCTTTGTCAATTAAAAATTCTTCGGTAGAAACATCTTTGAATTTTTTCTTCAAATAATTCCGGAAACCATCGGCAAACGGCTCCATATAATCAAATGATTCCACATCGGTTTGTTCCTGCGAAGCATCCATTCTTCCCGGTGTGAAAGGGACTTTTATATCAAATCCCGCATTTCCGGCAGCTTTTTCGATTGCCGCGCATCCGCCTAAAACAATCAGATCGGCCAGAGAAACTTTCTTATTTCCGGATTGTGAAGCATTGAATTCATTCTGAATTTCTTCCAGTTTATTGAGAACTTTTGAAAGTTGTGGCGGATTATTTACTTCCCAGCTTCTTTGCGGCTCTAAACGGATTCTTGCTCCGTTTGCTCCGCCGCGTTTATCGGAACCCCTGAAAGTCGAAGCCGAAGCCCAGGCTGTAGAAACCAGTTCCGATACGGTCAAACCTGAATTCAGGATTTTGGATTTGAGAGAATCAATATCGTTTTCATTTACCAGCTCATGGTCAACTGCCGGAATCGGATCCTGCCAGACCAAATCTTCTTCGGGAATTTCCGGGCCCAGATACCGTGATTTCGGGCCCATATCGCGGTGTGTCAGCTTGAACCATGCCCTGGCAAAAGCATCAGCAAATTCATCGGGATTTTCCAGAAAATTCCTTGAAATTTTCTCATAAATCAGGTCAAACCTTAAAGACAAATCCGTAGTAAGCATAGTCGGTAAGTGCTTTTTGCCGGTATCAAAAGCATCGGGAATAACGGGACTCTCGTTTTTAGCAACCCATTGATGCGCACCCGCCGGGCTTTTGGTCAGCTCCCATTCGTATCCGAACAGGATTTCAAAAAAACTATTGTCCCATTGCGTGGGTGTGTCTGTCCAAATCACTTCAAGCCCGCTGGTGATGGTATCCGGCCCGACACCGCTGCCAAAGCTGCTTTTCCAGCCCAGCCCCATTTGTTCCATTCCTGCGGATTCGGGTTCTTTGCCTACATGGTCTGCCGGCCCGGCCCCATGTGTTTTTCCAAATGTATGTCCGCCGGCAATCAAAGCGACAGTTTCATAATCATTCATTGCCATTCGCGCAAAAGTATCTCTGATGTCAAAAGCAGCCATAATCGGATCCGGATTTCCGTCCGGGCCTTCAGGATTTACATAGATCAGTCCCATTTGTACCGCAGCCAAAGGATTTTCCAGGTTCCTGGAATGGATTTGCCCGTCCGCATCATCATCGGAAACCAAAACGCCGCCAGGTTTTTCAACACCTTCCGAACCGTGTGCGTAACGGACATCGCCACCGAGCCATTCTTTTTCGGAACCCCAGTAAACGTCTAACTCGGGTTCCCAGGTATCTTCCCGGCCGCCGGCAAAGCCAAAAGTTTTGAAGCCCATTGATTCAAGGGCAACATTTCCGGTCAGGATGTACAAGTCCGCCCAGGATATTTTACGTCCGTATTTTTGCTTGATCGGCCAAAGCAGGCGGCGCGCTTTGTCTAAACTTACGTTGTCCGGCCAACTGTTAAGCGGAGCGAAACGCTGTTGCCCTCCGCTACCGCCGCCACGTCCGTCCTGAACACGGTAGGTTCCCGCGCTGTGCCAGGCCATTCTGATGAACAACGGGCCGTAATGCCCGAAATCTGCCGGCCACCAGTCCTGGGAGTCGGTCATCAGGTCACGAAGGTCTTTTTTGACCACTTCCAGATCAAGAGATTTGAATTCTTCGGCATAATTGAAGCCTTCGTCCATCGGGTTGGACAATTCGGAATGCTGGCGAAGTAAATTGACTTTTAACTGGTTGGGCCACCAGTCGCGATTAGAAGTCCCGTTGCCGCCAACGCTTAATTTTTTGTTTCCGTTAAAGAACGGGCATTTGCTGATGTCGTTTGAATTTGGATCCATATAATTTAAAAATTTCGATTACTTAATTGAATTTTGATTCGAGTAAAAATAATTTTTTAATCCTTAGGATTTTTGCTGCCCAAATTCTTTGTGTCGATTTTGATATAAATTTAACTTATAGCTTCGTTTAATTTCATAAGCTAAATCAATTATTTACTTTAATTCTAAATAGGCATCAATCTTGTCATTAGGTACTGCGACGGACAAAACATAATGTTGGATTTTCCATCCGTTTCCGGTCAGAATCACTACTCCGGAACCACGGCAAACACCCATCCAGGTATCAAGGGTTTCATCGAACCAGGCAAGTTTTCCGTCGGAATACATATAAATATGGCGTTCTTTCTTTTTGAAATCCCATGCGGAATCCCTGTCAAAAAACTGTTTCGCCCATTCCCGCATTTCATTTCTCGTCCAATCCTCTTTTTCGTCGGTTCCGATGTAATGTGCGTCCGGTGTCATAGAGCCGAAAAAAACATCTTCGTCTGCTACTGCCGCGGCATGATGCCACTTATCCAAAAGTTCGTTGATTTGTTCTTCGGATGATTGCGCGGAAACATTCGTCAGTAAAATCAATGAAACCAGTGTTACAAAATTTCTCATCATTTTTTGTTTTAAATGTAATGAAAAAGCCGATTGATTCTAAGATAACCTGAGTTCGATTTAAAAACATTAAGCGTTAAGTATATTCTACATTCATTTTAATATGCAATTTAATACAAATCAATTTGTTAAGAATTATTAAGAATCAACAAGTTGATGAAAGAATTCTTAAATCATTTGTGATTCCTTAACTAACCTTAATCAAATTAAAATGAAGTATAAATCTTAATGGTTAAATTTATAGATAGCAAATAATCAAGTATTTACAAAAATAGTTATATCGAACTGATGTTAAGATATTTTGTTTAACCGGGATGAATAAGTAATTCAAATTCCCAGTTAAAACCTTGTAAGAATCCCGAAATGGATTTTTGAATTTTTAAAATCAAAGCTGGTATCGGACTGTTTTCCAACCGCATAGCTTAGGTTAAAAATGCCTAATTTGGTGAGAAAAGAAATCCCGGCGCCCACGCCTAAAAGATTTTCATTTACTCCGGTGGATTTATTTTCCACAAACGCGTAATCGCCGAAAAGCGAAACGTAAAAGCCGTCATTGGGCATAAAGCGGTATTCCAGGCCTGTAATTCCGTACGCGGAAGCGGTGATGCTTTCTTCATTGAACCCGCGCACACTACCGAATCCGCCAATCCGGTAAAGCTCATTTTCCGAATAAAAATCGCTGTCGCTGAACAAGCCGTAACCTTCCACTTTCGCTTTGAGCAAATGTTTCGGATACAGGCTGAAAATCCGGAAAGCACTCAATCCGACTTCATACTGGCTCACTTCGGTTTTGGTGATTTCCTGCGTGGATGCGTCTATTTCCTCGCCTTTTCTTTTCAATGTTTTGCCCAATAGGAATAGACCGGTTTTGCCCTCCAGCAAACGGTTTTGCGAAGGCTGGACAAATTCATAGCTGACTCCGAAACCATTTTTACTGAAATCATCGTACAACATGGCGATTTCAGGATATTCGTCCAGAACGAAATTGGAAGTTTCATGACTGAAATTCAACCCGATATTGGAATTCTGGGTAAGCTGGTAGAACAATCTTTCCTCAATTTTCGTGTTCACAAAAACACTGTCTTTCCGGTAAAGGTTGAAGTTGGTCTGCGTACCCAAGGGCGAGCACAAAATGTAGGGAATGCGCACGACCAAATCAAGCGTAGTGCTTTTGTCGGCCGTGGCAATCCAGTTCAGCCGGATTTTTTCCATGCCGTTGAAGTTGTTATTCAGCTCAACTTTTACATTTCCGTTGAGCCGGAAATCACCGTTTTCATCATTTCCGAAACCTAAAATCCCGTCAAATAAATTGGATTTCACTTTTCTGACATAGAGATAAATGGTCGTAGAATCTGTATTGAACAGAGTTTGCGGCTGCCGGGCTTCTTCAATCAACGGGTTATAGCTCATTTTTTCGGAAATCTCTTTCAGCTCTTTCTCATTGTAGATTTTTCCTTTTTTCAGTCCCAATCCGTGTTTGATGTAACCTTTTGATAATTTTTTATAGCCTTCGACATTTACGCCGTCAATCGTTCGCGAAGCAAATAACTGTAAATCGAGTTTCACCTGCGCTTCGCCGTTTCTAAATCCCAACGGTGTGATCTTGATTTCGGTAAACGGATAACCTTTTTGGGCATAACGGTCATTTACTTTCTGAATCAGCGAATCAAGGTTTTTTACGGCAAACCAGTCTTCCTTTTGACGAAACAAAGAATCATTTTTTACCCAGATTTTTTTGTACATTTTTCCCTTGTTAAGGTAAACGTCGGTTCCTTTCAATGAATCGAGCGTTAGCGTATAAAAACCGATTGTTTTTAAAGAATCCAATGTTTTTATGACGGTGGAATCATTGAGCAGCTTTTTATGAAAATCCAGCTCATATTGATTTCCGGCAGATTTGAAATCGTAAAAATTTAGGATAGAATCGTTTTTTTCCTGTCCGGATACGGAAGAAATGAAAAAAGCCAGGATAAACGAATAAATGAATTTCACTTTGGTAAAACGAAAAATCACCGGACAAATTACGGAAATAAAGGAATTCTTTTCAGAATCCTTCAAAAAAGGGATTTCCGATAGAAATTAACTTTGTGCTTCCGGAATCCGGATACCTGAAATTTTTTCTTTGTAATCGGCCAGTTGCACGTTGATGGCCATCAGGTTTTTCTGAAAGAAAGCTGTACGGGAAAACAAATCCTCATAATAGGCAACTCCTTCCAACAGATTCATTTTAAATGTTTTCCATTTTTTAATTTGGGCAGCTGTAAAATCATTGGAAAATTCTTCCAGTTCATTTTTAAGATAATCAATATACATTTTCAGTTCATTGATAAACATATTCGGACGGTGGTTGTCGGGAAGTATATTCGCGTTCCCGTAAATATGTTTTACCATATCAGCGAGCGAAACCACCTTATCAAAAAAGGCCAGATTCGGCCCGGGGCAAATTACAACACCCTGTTTTTGCCCTTTTTCAGGTATATCATTTTCTATGTAGGCGGAGTTAGCCAGTCCGACGCAAAGACAGGCTTTTTCTGTAAGCTTTTCTTTTTTCCGGACATAATCTTTATCGCTCATCATTTCTTTTTCGTTTTCCAATTCGGCAAGTTTTATGTCCTGGTATTTTTTGGAGGCCGTACATATTCCCTGCGGAGAAAATTCTTTGCTCAGCGCAAGAAGTTTTTTCGGGCATGAGCTGCCGGGTTTATTTTCCAAAATCCTTTTCTGCTTTATGAATTCATTGGACATGCCTTTTACCGTGTTGAACGGCACTCCCAGTGGGGATATATTGCTGAGATAAAAATCATCCTCTCCCGACCTGGCCAATAATTCCCGGGTTTCGGTATCTACGGAGGTTGCTTCCGGAACCAACAAAAAGGGTGAACCCCATCCTACGCTGTTCACTTTGTAATTCTCTAACAGAAACTCATGTTCTTCTGCGGTCCCGACACCGCCCTGTACTGTTATTTTTACTTCCGGAGTTTCCAAAGGAACTTTTATTCCTTTTTGGATCAGGGCATGGACGAATAATTCGTGAACAGATTCCACCAGTTCATTTTTCTTTTGTTTGAATTCTTCCATGATCGGGCCTAACAATATTCCATTGGTAGCAAAGGCGTGGCCGCCGCAGTTTAATCCGGATTCTATCCTGTATTCAGAAACCCAAAGCCCTTTTTTCGCGAGGAAATTTCCCTGTATCAACGCCGAACGGTAATCGCTCACTTTCAAAATAATTTTCTTTTTCAGTTTTCCTTTTTCACCGGGAAAGAAGTCACTGAAATGCTCAAAATAACTGTATAACCTCGGGTTCATTCCTGCCGAAAGCACTACGGAAGAAGATAATTTACTGTTTGCAAATCCTCTGAGGGAAGCATGCGCATCATTGTAAATAACAGGTAGCTGCTCGTTTTTTAAAAAGTTTTCTTTGTCGATTTTGGTCATGATATTTACGTCAATCGCTCCGGGGGAAAGATGGTTTTCAAGGAAATACCTTAGATTTTCAAGAAAACCCGCTTTTTGTTCGAATAAGTTCTGCAACCCTTTTTTAAGCCCGGATTTATTGGGAAGCATAGCAATATAACTGTTGAGCAGCTCCCTGTTTTTACAAAGTTCTTGTTTGAATGCTTCAAATTTTTGATTTACCACGTCATTTACCATATTGAGGTAAGCTGTAATTCGTTTGGCGCGGTAATCTTCCATCTTAGTAGAAATACCTTCATAACCGAAGTTGAACTTTTTACTGTAAAATTTGTTCATTTTCTCAATAATGTCGTCGTCTATAATGGAAATTACCGAAGAAATCCCGTACTGCGCGACCCGGATGGGGCTGTCGATGGTGAAGGCTAATCCCATCACTGGAATATGAAAAGTATGAACGGGTTGTTTTGTGGCCATAATCTGTTATAAAAATTGTTTGTTTACATCCGGAAAATCAGTTGAACTCAATTTTCCCGGCATCTTTGATGTCTTTTATTTTCAGGGTAAAAATGTCTTTTAGCGTGTGTTTTATATCGACCACCATGTGGTGAATGGGACATGGGGCCTCACTGTTACACTCCGCAATTCCCAAAGCGCAGGCGTCCAAAATCTGGCTGTTTTCGGTGACAAAATAAATATCTTTAATCGTCAGGTTTTCATATTGTTTCTTGTTCAGATAAAAGCCTCCGGCTCTTCCTTTTGACGAAGAAATCACAGCTTCCTTTGCCAGTTTTTGCAAAATTTTGGAAGTAAACGGTATGGGGGAACCTATGAAATCTGAGATTTCGCCCACGCCGACTTTTGTTTTTTTATTTGCCAGGTAGATACAGGATTTTATCGCGTACTGACAGGAATAAGAAAAAATCATGATGAGAATTTATGTCATGCCAAATATAGGACATTTATGTCTTATTAAATGATTATATTTGAAATTTAAACAGACTCTTAAAAAAACGGGGAGCCATTACTCTGAAAATGAAGATTTCTTTGGTTCAAAAATACAATGTTCCCGGCCCGAGATATACCAGCTATCCCACTGTTCCGTATTGGGACAATGATAATTTCTCGCAGGAAAAATGGATTGAAACAGTACAATGCTCCTTTCATGAAAGTAACTCGGTGCAAGGAATTTCACTTTATATCCATTTACCTTTCTGTGAAAGCTTGTGTACATTTTGTGCCTGCAATAAAAGAATTACAAAGCAACATTCCGTTGAAAAGCCATATATAGAAACGGTTTTGAAAGAATGGAAGCTGTATCTGGAATTGTTGGATGAAAAACCCGTTATAAAGGAAATTCATTTAGGAGGCGGCACTCCCACGTTTTTTTCTGCTGAAAATTTAAAATACCTGATTGAGCAGATTTTCAAAACATCTGAAATAGCCCCTCATCCGGAATTCAGCTTTGAAGGCCATCCCAATAATACCCAAAAAGACCATTTAAAGACCTTGTATGAATTGGATTTCAGGAGGGTTTCTTTTGGAGTCCAGGATTTGGATCCTGTGGTACAAAAAGCAATCCACCGGGTTCAGCCGTTTGAAAAGGCAAGAGAAGTTACAGACTGGTCAAGGGAAGCCGGCTATTTGTCGGTGTCCCATGATTTAATTTTCGGATTACCGCACCAGACCCTGGAAGGAATGCTCCATACCATAGAAAAGGTAAATGAATTAAGGCCTGACCGGATTTCATTTTACAGCTATGCACATGTGCCGTGGATCAAAGGAGTAGGGCAGAGAGGCTTTAAAGAGGAAGACCTGCCTTCCGCCGCGTTAAAAAGAAACCTCTATGAAAGCGGCAAAAAGGCCCTGGAAGAAAAAGGATATACCGAAATAGGGATGGATCATTTCGCGTTGCCGACGGATTCCATGTTTAGGGCTATGAAAGAAAGCAAGTTGCACCGGAACTTTATGGGATATACTTCTTCCAAAACCCGGCTGATGATTGGCCTGGGCGTTTCTTCTATTAGTGACTCCTGGTATGGTTTTGCACAGAACGCCAAAACTGTGGAAGAATATCAGGATATGATCGAACAGGGAAAGCTGGCCGTTTCCAAAGGCCATATCCTGACCAATGAAGACCTCATCATAAGACGGCATATACTCAATATCATGTGCCAAATGAAAACTTCATGGCCAGGGCCTGATACGAAATTTGAAGGTTTGGAAGAAATTTTCCCCAAGCTGCAAGAACTGGAAAAAGACGGGCTGATTGAAATCAGAAATGAAGAACTGATCGTAAAAGAAAAAGGCCGCCCTTATCTCCGCAATATCTGTATGCCGTTCGATCTGAAAATGATGAGGAACGAATCTGAAAGCCGCATTTTTTCCATGACGATTTAAGAGCTTGTTTAAAATTCATCATAATAGGATTGAAAAAATCTTATACATGATATTTGTCATAATTTAAATAGGATATGTAAATCCGATTAAATTTGTAAAAAGGATTTGATTCCGGGTTATTCTGTAATTTTTATAAAAAACCGAATCATTTATGCGCAAATTGTACAGTTTTGTTTTTATGGGTTTAATGTTGGTATATGCGATTTTTAATACAATCATTTATACGGCCAAGTCCGAGTATGGGAATGTAAAACTTTCACACGAAGCGGTAAGGGGGGAAACGCTCTGGCTGAAGAATAATTGCAATGCCTGTCATCAGCTATATGGTTTGGGAGGATACCTGGGGTCGGATTTGACGAACGTATATTCTGCTTCCGGAAAAAGCGAAGAAGTACTTAAAACTTTTATGATCAGCGGTGTGAAATCCATGCCTAAGTTTAATTTTTCTCCCGGCGAGCAGGACGCCATTCTCCAATTCCTGAAAGAAGTTGACCAAACCGGGTATTATCCGGACAGAAATGCCAGGTTCCGGTATGACGGCTGGGTAGAATTTAGTCAGAAAATTATCAATAATGAAAAATAAAACCTATCCTTTTTATTACATCATAGTCGGGCTGCTCAGCCTGGGGCTTTGCATTCTGGCAGGAATTTTTGCGGGTTTTCAGTATATCATTCCGGATTTCATCAAAGAAATTTTACCGTTTACGGCATTGCGCCCGCTTCATACGCTTTTTGCGCTTTCCTGGATTTTCATGGCCTCCATCGGGGGAATTTTCTGGTATATGCAGAAATACGAACACTACAGGGAAAACAGTTCACCAATCATGAAATGGCAGTTCTGGATTTTTACCCTTACCGGTGCGGCAATTGCTTTTTGTTATGTTTTCAGAAAATTTGAAGGAAAGGAGTACCTGGAATTCCCTCATTTTTTTTATATCCCGATCCTCACCGGTTGGATTTTATTCGGAATTTACTATTTCCGGTCTATGTCAGCATCTTTCACGAAATGGCCTGTCTATTACTGGATGTGGGGAACCGGAATCCTGCTGATGATCTTTCATTTCACCGAGGCCCATTTATGGATTTTGCCCTACTTTCGCGAAGATTACGTCCAGAACCTTACCATGCAGTGGAAAGCAGGCGGAGCGTATGTAGGCGCCTGGAATATGCTGGTCTATGGGACTTCCATGTATGTAATGGAAAAAACCAGCGGAAATGTCCGTTCGAGCTATAGTTTTATTGCATTTTCCCTTTTCTTTCTGGGGCTTGTCAATGTGATGTTTAACTGGGGGCATCATCTTTATCCGGTTCCAAATGCTGAATGGATTCGCTATTTTGCTTACCTGGTTAGTATGACGGAATGGATAATTCTTCTCAGGATTATTTACCTCTGGAAAAAGAGCCTTCCGAAGGAAAAGAAAAAAAAGTACAGCATTTCTTATAAAATGATGATGCTTTCGGATTTGTGGATTTTTCTGAATATTTTTCTCGCCCTGCTGATTTCCATTCCTGCGATAAATTTTTTCACACATGGAACACATATTACCGTAGCGCATTCCATGGGAACCATCATCGGGATTAATACGACCATACTTCTTTCATCTGTTGCTTATTTACTGGAAGGTGTGCAGGCATTTCCCGAAAAAGCGGAAAAACAGCTGCGGCGGGGAATCCGGGTTTTCCATATTTCTTTTGTGGGATTTTGGGTTGTTTTGATTTTTATGGGGATTGAAAGGTCACGCTGGATTTATTTCTCCGAAAACAGATTATTCGGAACTTTTCAGGATTCCATGCGTTTTGTCTATATTTTGTTTACACTATTGGGAATCGGGATTTTTGCAGGATTATCTTTTCTGATTTTTAAACTTATCCGGCATATTATCCTGATTTTAAAGTCCGACGGCTATTCAGAGGAATGATCTTACGGTAATTTTTCTTATTTCATTTGGAAATATTCATTCAATAGTTTCCCTGATTTGATTTCCAAAAATTCCTGGTTGGTTGTGCGGCTGTTTAGCCCGCCCAGTCTGGCAATCCATTTTCCGGTTTTGATAAAGTCAAGTTCGCGGAGCAGTTCCGGATATTTCCTTTCTACCTGTTTAATATTCAGCCCGGTGTAAAGCGCGGCTTTGAGCTGTTCCGACTTTGCCGCTCTGATCAATGCCAATAATTCCTGCAAATTCCATTCTCCTCCCATGAATAGGACGCAGCTTATTGTGTTTTTGTATTTAACCATCAGGCTTTTCAAAAGCCCGACGGTTAAATTTTTGCCATTATTTGGATTCCAGAGGTATTCCGAATGGCAGCCTTCACACGCAAGTGAACATCCGGTTATGGTAAAGCACAAAGAAATCTCATTGGGGACTTCCTGTAACACGATATCGTAGCTACTGAACTTTAGCATGGCCGTAATACCTTCTTTTTTCTTCCTTCTGCCTGTCGCGCGAGAAATTAGTTACTTTCTTAAGATACCCGATTACACGGGTTGCATAATCAATATTTTCCGAATGGCATTTTGTACAATGGTCAAGCGTGTGTTTATTGATGTACCTGCAATCATTGCAAAGCGTAACTTTTATATTAAAACAGAAATAATTACATCCGGTTAAAGCCGCAACATTCAGTAGTTTATGGAAACCTTCCCGGGTAGGGTATTCTTCAAGATTGCAATGATAGGCGGAACCTCCGTCCAGGTATTGGATAAATTCGTTTCCGTGCAGATAGAATTTATCAATCAGGTTTTTACTTTCATCCTCAACAATATAAAAATAGGAATTATAACAGTCCCTGGGAACCTCCAGCCCGTCTTTCATATCCCATCCGGCATTTTTCACACCTAAATTCTCAGCGGGGACGAATTCGGTATTGAACATATAGCCGTATTGCTGCTTCGCCTTTTTATTTTTGTCATAAATTAACTTCAGGTTATCATTGATGAACTTCCTGTAATCTTCATTATTGGAAATTTCGATCCCGAGAAATTCGGCAGCTTCCACCATACCGTTTATGCCTATGGTCAGGAATTGCTTGTCTAACGATATAAAATTGGCATCATATACGGGCAGCATACCCGCATCTTTATAATCCTGGACGATTTGCCTGAAAGCAACCTGGTATTTATGGATATTGTCAATCATTGTTTCCAGCGGGATTTGTTTCTGGTATAACCGGTTCATATTAATTGTAATCACATTTATACTGCCCGTGGAAACCCCTCCGGCCCCTAAAGAATAACTGAATGTATTATCGGAAATTTCATTTCTCAGCCTGCAGCAGCTTGCAAGTGAATCCGCATTTTCTGACTGATATACAAAGAAGGAATTTCCTTCACTGAGTTCTCCCGAACAAAAATCAGCAAATTCCTCGTCAAATACTTTATGGTCTTTGGTCAGCATGGCAGCCGTAACGACCGGGAAAGTCAGCACTGCCTTAATTCTTTCCTTATTGAACCAACGCATAAAGTATTTTTGAATTTTGTCCAGCGATGCATATTGAGGTACGGTTCCGTCCGGGAATACAAATGTTCCGAACATGGACTCAAAATAAGGCCGGTCATACAGTGAAATGTTCCAGAATACCGATTGATAGCCCCGTGCTGCAGCCGGCTGATTGATGGCGTAAACGACGTGCTGCAACTCGTTTTCTATTATCTGCGTATGGGTTTCCAGATAATCATCACCAAAATCCCTGCGGGCAAAATAATCAAAATACAACAGGAATTCCACCGTAGCTACCGCACCTGCAAATTGCGACGAAACCGAAAACAAAAAGTTTACGAACGAACCGCAATAGCTCGCCAGGTGTCTGGGCGCTTTGGATTCCCCGCCGAGCTTGGTCAACCCGTCCAGCAACAGAGGATACATGGAAACACTTGCGCAATAGGGTTTCAGGCTGGTTTCGTCGTGGACATAAATTTCATGTTCTGCCAGTTGTCTCAGGTATTCCCGTGCCAGATCTTCCCCAAACAGTTTTTTGATTTTATTTGCCACCAGTTTTCGGTTGACCTGGATGTTGATATCCTTGTTCAGTTCCGCTTCCATGGTCGCAATATTTTTATTTGAAACATTCGCATTCGAATCAAACAAGGAGCCGCTCGCCGCATTCGGCGATGAAATATAATTTTCAATAAAATTACATTTCGTGGTCAACTGTTCTTCAGTCAACCGTGTAAATTTAAATTGTGTCATAATTTTTTTGAATAAATGTAAAAAAGACTTTATTATCTTTTATTATGAAATGGCTGAGAGTTATCTACATGAAATCAACAAGAGAAAGTAAGCTCATAATTGCATGAAAACTCTTTTTATATTGGGTTTTTAGAATGGATTAATTTAGCTACGGATATATTTTCATTTTTTAATTATTTAATAAAAATAAAAGAGTATTTAATATTTTATTTAAAAACTATACGTAAATTTATCTTATAAAAACAGATTGATTTTTCTACCTGATTTATATTAGAAATTCGAAATTTTTAAAACTATGATGCACAATATAGACATCGGCCTGATTGAAATGGCGTTGGACATTACTAAATATACGGTCAACCGTCTTACCCAAACCGACCCGCATTTGGGGCCGATAAAATCCGAAGGAGAATTAAAAGAACTGGTAGGAGAAACTGTCACCCCGAAAGGGATAGGAGGGGACAGGGCTTTGCAGGTGTGGAAAGAAATACTTTCACAAAACGTAACGCCTATTGACCACCCGCGCAACCTGGCATTTGTTCCCGCGTCACCTACGCGCGCAGCCGTAATGTTCGATTTGGTCACGGCGGCTTCTTCCATTCACGGAGCTTTCTGGCTGGAAGGTGCGGGCGGGATTTTTGCTGAAAACCGGGCGATGGAATGGCTTGTAAAGCTAACCGGCCTTCCGCAGGGAGCCTTTGGTGTTTTTACAAGCGGCGGAACGACCGCCAATCTTTCAGGGATCGTTACAGCAAGGGAATATTGGCGCTCCCAAAATCCCGAACGGGATCATTACAAAGGAACCATCATTACTTCGGGCAGCGCACACGCTTCAGTAAGAGCGATGGCAAAAATTATCGATGCGGAAATAATCAGCATCCCGACCGAAGATTCGCTTACAGGAAAGCAAATTGAAGAAGTAGTTAAATCGTTAAATCCCGAAGAACGTAGTAAATTATTTAGCGTGGTAGCGACCGGCGGCACAACAAATGCCGGGATAATTGATGATCTGGAAAGCATAGCCGGAGTTTGTGAAAAATATGGTCTGTGGATGCATGTAGATGCAGCTTACGGTGGTGGGGCGCTGGCGGCTGATTCCGTCAGGCATTTGTTTAAGGGAATAGAAAAAGCGGACAGCATCACCATCGACCCGCATAAATGGTTATTTTCACCTTATGATTGTGGCGCGATCATTTATAAAAATCCCCAACTGGCAAAGAATGTCCATAAGCAGGAAGGGCCTTATCTGAATATTTTTAAAGAAGCCGATGGTTTTAATCCTTCTGATTACCAGGTTCAGCTCACGCGGCGGGTGCGTGGTTTGCCGCTGTGGTTTTCACTGGCCGTGCATGGCACCGACCGCTACAAAAAAGCAATTGAACGTGGCATAGAGCTGGCCGGGCTTGCAGCCGATAAAATCAAACAGCACCCCAATCTGGAACTGGTACGCGAGCCGGGACTGAGTTGTGTACTGTTCAGGAGGATTGGCTGAGAATCCCATGATTACACTGAGTGGACATTTTCCAACCTGCAAAGCGGGCTGGCATTTGTAGCGCCAACGACATGGCAGCATAATGGGATCACCGAAACCGTTGCCCGCTTTTGTTTCATCAATCCCGACACAACCGAAACCGATATTGACATTATTTTAAAAACAATGTAGCAGGTTGAAAAGTGTTTTGTTTTCTGAGGTTCCGATTTTGAAACGGAAAAGATTGTTAGCGTATGAGCCCAAAAAAGGGGAATTCGTGAATTCCCCGTTAAGTACCCCAGGCGGGACTTGAACCCGCACGGACATAATGTCCACAGGATTTTAAGTCCTGCGTGTCTACCAATTCCACCACCAGGGCATGGTATCTCACTTTATTTCAAAAAAATAGAGCGAGAAACGGGACTCGAACCCGCGACCCCGACCTTGGCAAGGTCGTGCTCTACCAGCTGAGCTATTCTCGCAATTGGGACGCAAATATAAACAATCCCATCTATTAAAAACAAATAATTTTTACTTTTTTGTTTTAGTTTCTGATTCCACTACCGGCATCAGCATATCGATCGAGTCGGAAAGCTGTTTTTTGAGCATTTTCCGGTGAACGATCATATCGACAAATCCTTTCTCCAAAAGGAATTCCGAAGTCTGGAAACCTTCCGGTAAATCGCGGCCAATGGTTTCTTTAATGACGCGGGGGCCTGCAAAACCAATCAACGCGCCCGGCTCAGCCATCACGATGTCGCCAACAGAACCAAAAGAAGCCGTAATCCCGCCGAAAGTCGGATTGGTCAGAACCGTAATATACGGAATCTTTTCATCTGAAAGCTGGGTTAATTTTGCTTCTACTTTTGCCAGCTGCATCAGTGAAATCGCAGCTTCCATCATCCGCGCTCCTCCCGATTGGGTGATGAGGACATAAGGTAATTTGTGCTTGATCGCGTAATCTACCGCACGCACAATTTTCTCTCCCATTACGGAACCTAATGAACCTCCGATGAATTTGAAATCCATCGCGCTGATGACCACGTTGCGCCCGCTCATCTTTCCCGTAGCATTTCGGATGGCATCCGTCAGGCCGGTTTTTTTCCTGACGTCTTTCAGCCTGTCTTTGTATTTCTGCGTATCGGCCCAGTTGAGCGGATCCTTGCTTTCTACTTTTGCATCAAGTTCTTTGAATTTAGCATCATCAAACAAAATTTCAAAGTATTCCTGACTGCCAATCTGTACATGGAAATCATCGTCCGGGCTTACATAAAGATTGGCTTTCAACTCATCGGTATCAATAATTTTCCCGCTTGGGGATTTATACCACAAGCCTTTTGGCACGTCTTTTTTATGTTCGGTCGTGATGTTTTTTTTCGTCCTTTTAAACCAAGCCATTTTCTTTTTTTCGTTTTGATTGTCGTATATGTTATCCCAGTCTTCCAATGTTATTTAAATCTTCAAATGCCTGAATCAGTCTTTGTTTAAATGAAACTTCTCCTTCTCTTACCCAAACGCGCGGGTCATAGAGTTTTTTATTGGGTTTGTCGGCTCCTTCCGGATTCCCGATCTGTGACTGCAAATAATCTTTTTTGGCATCGAAATATTTTCTGATCCCTTCCATATAAGCAAACTGCAAGTCCGTATCTATGTTCATTTTAATTACACCATAACCGATGGCTTCCCTGATTTCTTCCAAGGTTGAACCTGAACCTCCGTGAAATACAAAATCAACCGGATTTTTACCCGTATTGAATTTTTGCTCTATGTATTTTTGTGAATTGTCTAAAATTTTCGGTGTCAGGACAACATTTCCGGGTTTATAGACACCATGAACGTTTCCGAATGCGGCAGCCACCCAAAAGTTATCGCTTATGCTTTTTAATTGTTCGTAAACATAACCCACTTCTTCAGGTTGGGTATAAAGCAAAGAATTATCGACACCACTGTTATCCACGCCGTCTTCTTCACCACCGGTAATACCCAGTTCGATTTCCAATGTCATTCCGACTTTGGACATTCTTTCCAGGTATCTTTTTGAAATTTCCATGTTTTCTTCCAATGGTTCTTCAGACAAATCCAACATGTGGGAACTATAAAGTGTCTTGCCGTTTTTTTTGTAGAATTCTTCATTGGCATCCATTACACCATCAATCCAGGGCAATAAGTTTTTGGCACAATGGTCTGTATGCAGAATAATGGTTGCTCCGTAGGCCGCTGCCAGTGTGTGAATGTGCAATGCGCCTGCAATTGAACCTTTTACGGCAGCCAATTGATTTTCTCCTTTCAAACCTTTTCCGGCATTGAAAGCGGCTCCGCCATTTGAGAATTGAATAATTAAAGGTGAATTAACCTCTACGGCAGCTTCCATAGCGGCATTTACCGAACTTGAACCGATTACATTACAGGCCGGAAGCGCGTAATGGTTTTCTTTGGCATCCTGAATGATTTCTTTGACTAACGAACCGGTCGCTACGCCGGCAGGGAATTTTCTACTCATGATTTTATATTAAATTACTTAACCGTACAAATATATTGAACTTATCTTTAAGAAACGATTTAAAAAGCTCTTTAAAAAGGATAATTAATTCCAAATGCCAGACGCGGACGCAGTAAATTGATATTTTCAAATCGCCAGCGGTCACCTTCCGGATAGCTCGGGTCGTGAATTTTGTAGGCAAAATCGAGGCGAAGCAATAAATAAGTCAAATCCAGCCTGATTCCCACACCTGAACCAATTCCCAGTTCCTTGTAAAAATCTTTGAAACGAAAAAGCGTGAGTTCATTGTCTTTATCGGTTCCCCAAATGTTTCCCGCATCCACAAAGAAAGCGCCGTTGATCCGGCTGAATATGTTGAACCTGTATTCGGCGCTGAAAAGCAGCTTCATTTTTTCAATCGCAAATACATCGTCACCTCCTTCATACCGGGGAAAATCCGCCGGGCCTAATGTCGCGGCCGCCCAGGCCCTTACGTCATTCGCTCCGCCCGCCGTATAGCTGCGTACAAAAGGAATGAAATCTGTATTTCCATACGGTTGGATGATGCCTAAAAAGGCGCGCGTCGCCAAAGTTGAATTGGAAGTCAAATAAAAATATTTCCTCACATCTACATCAAATTTTACAAACTGGGAATAAGGCACATTGAACACCATACCTGATTCTTTGCCGGCGCCTGTTTCCGTTTTCTTAAATCTGAAAGTATTGTCCAGCAGGCTCAGGATGTTACCTGCGAGTTCAACCCTTCCCCTAAAAAACCACGGATTTTTAACTCTTCGGCGCTCGCTTTGGTTGAGCGTGTACTGATAAATCATGGAGGAAATCAAAACATTCTGGCTGATGGTCTGCTTCCTGAAATTCATATTCTCAAAAACCGAAAGGGCTTCCAGTCCTTGTCCGTGCAGTGAATTGAGGAAATCATCATCGTTATAAATCATGCTGATCACTTCATCGTCCGTCAGCTGGCCTTGTTCGTATTGCGCTCCGATGTTCGGATTGTACATAAAATAATACTGGTCAAAGAAATTATTTTTAATGGTATTGTCGCCTTCAAATACATTGAAATAATTTTCCTGCTGCATATTGTTGACAAATTCGGTATTCAATATGCTGATGAGATGCGAATGGGTGTCGCGGAAAGAAATGTTGTAATCCAACCCGGTTCCATAAGTCACTCTTCCCAAACCGATGTTCCGCTGCAAGGTGGCGCCCAGCCTTAGGTCTGTTTGCTTGAAGTACCTTTTCGGGAAAATTCCGTCCGTATTGACAGGAAACAATAAATAAGGAAAACTCAGCTTGGTTTGGAACGCCATTTCAAATGCATTGAAAAAACTACCGTCGTCTGAAAATTTCTTATTGACATTTCCCAAAGTTCCCCGTAAAGTAGTTTCCAGGTTTTCACCTCCTCTGAACAAATTTCTTGCGACAAGCGAAACACGCGGTGTAACACCGAAATTCATAAATTCCGACCAGGAAAGTTCCGCCCCGTAAAATAAATCATATTTTTTCTTTGGCTTGAAATGAATTTCTACATTTATAATGGTGTCATTCGGGATGGTATCATTTTTATAGCTTGTCAGGCCGATCCCTTCCCGTTTGGAAATGTTTCGTTTTGTCTGGACTTCAGAATTGTAACGATACAGCGCACTGTCACGGATCACCATGGCATCGGTGAAAAATTTCGGCCGGAATTTCATTTCCGGGTTTACATAATGCAGGTGATAACCTTCGTAAACCGTATCAAAATAAACCGGCTTGGGCTGTCCTTGTTTCACCGGGTCGGAATCGGGATAAAGATGAATTTCCCCGTAGCGGTATCTTTTAAAGATTTTGGAAATATGTGCGGAATCCACTTTCTCCGCGGGCATGAGCAAAGTTATATCCAGTTGCTTGTCGCTTTGTGTCGTATCGGCAGTGAATTCTATGGCATCCCCGTTTTCATTGAAATGATAATAACCTCTGTTTCTCAGGAAATCGACAATCCTGTCCCTTTCCGCCTGAAAATTCTTCATATCATACCGGTCGCCAACTTTGATATTTTTATTGTCTCTGACCAGCCGCCTGTAGTAATTATTTACCGTGGAATCCGCGATTTTGTAACTGTATGATTGAATGACGGATTCTTCCCCCGGAGCGATGTCATAAATAACTTTCGCTTTTTGGGCTGCGCTGTCCAAATCGTGTGATGAGCTTACCTGCGCGTCGAAATAACCACGGTCAAAATAAAATTTTTCGAGGTTTTCCTGTGAGAAGGCTGAAAGGGAAGAATCCAGAATCACTGGTGGTTCGCCTGTATTGAATATAAATCGTTTCAGCCAAAGGCTTCTCCCGGCGTATTCATCCAAACCGTTTTTCACCAGAAGGCTGTCGAGCGATTTCCTGTTTCTTTTCTTTTTGGTCAGGTCGTAATATTCCTGAAAAGTCGTGTCGAATTTTGCCGGAACAGAATTGTACAACATCAGCTTCAACGGAAGCAACCCGAAAAGCGCACCCGCATTGGGGCGTTGTTTCACATAATCCTGAAGATCCGATTTAAAAGGTTTTTCTTTTCCTTCAAACTCAAATTTGTTTTTGGTAAGCAGGTATTGGCCTTCGGGAACCTTTTTTGTAGTGCTGCAACTGTAAACTACAAAAAAAGAAATGGCGAATAATATTATCTTTGCGGTTAGATATTTCATTTCACGATGCTCAGCAATAACGACACCAAGCTAATCAAATCTCTGGTTAAAAAAAAATTTAGACAAAAATATAACAAGTTTGTCGTTGAGGGTGTTAAAAATATAGAGGAAGTGCTGAGGAGTACCATCAAAATTGAAAAAATTTATTCAACTGAACCCATTTTCAGTGATTCTGACGTAGAAACCGATTTGATTTCAGAGAATGAATTGAAGAAAATCAGCCATCTTGTGCAACCCAATACCGCTCTGGCTTTGTGTGAAATTCCCGAAGAAAAAAAATTAAACCTGGACGGTTTTGTCATCGCGCTTGACGATGTCCGCGACCCGGGAAACCTTGGTACCATTATCAGAATGGCCGACTGGTTCGGAATCAGGCAGGTGATCTGTTCCATGGAAACGGTTGATTTGTACAACCCGAAAGTCATTCAGTCCAGCATGGGTTCTTTTACACGGGTTCAGGTGAATTATGCGGATTTGGAACAGGTTTTTAAAACATATAAAAATCCCGTTCTCGGAGCTTTTATGGAAGGCGAAAATATTTACCGGACTGATTTTCCCGAAAAAGCAATTCTGCTGATGGGAAACGAAGCAAATGGGACTTCAGAGGGTTTAATTCCGGATATTTCAAAAAAAATATCCGTTCCGCGATTTGGGAATTTACAACAGACAGAAAGCCTGAATGTTGCCATGGCGACCGGAATTATACTGGGAGAGAGGGCTTCGAGGGAATTTAAATAATTCCTTTATATTTGCCGGAATTTAAAAACCAAAAATTATGATCAAAAACACATTAATTTTTTCATTGCTTGCATCATTTGTGCTTTTTTCCTGTTCAAGCGACGATGATAACGGTGCGAAAGCCAGTATCGTTGGAAAATGGGCATTTGTAAATACGGTAGTAAATGGTGTTCCGATTCCGTACGATGACCACGAAGATTGCGGCAAGGATTATATTGAATTGAAAGCCGACGGTACGTATGTAAGTATTGATGTATGGGATTGCGAGGAATATGTAGATGACAGCGGAACTTACACTTATGAAGGAAACACCATCACCATTGACGGACAATCTACTGAAGTAATTAAATTGACGAATTCCGAGTTGTCAATCAAGGGAACAGAAGATTTTGACGGCGACGGAACAGATGAGGAAATTATAATAAACTTTGAAAGATTGTAAAATAATTATCGGATGACTAAACGGCCCGGCTTCTGAACAGCCGGGTTTTTTCTTATCAAAAAGTTAAATTTTTGTTTTCTCATCGGGTTTTACATTAATTTGGCGGCAAAACACACAAAGGAAAATTATGAAAGTATGGATTTGGACATTGCTGCCCTTTTTTCTTCTCACATTTATCAACTGCAAAAGCTCCGAAGAAAAACAATTCCAGACTTCCAAAAATGAAAAAAATGACTCAATTCCCAGATATGACTCGCTGAACTGGGCAAATGAATTCAAATTCGGGAAAACAAATCTCATCGACAGAGCCAATAAATATGATTTTCTTGATTCTTTTTACCATGATTTTTGGCTGAAAAATAAAGCCAGCGGAAGCTTTCTCGTTGCCCAGAACGGAAAGATAATTTATGAGAATTATTCAGGCTATTCGGATATTGGGAAACAAACGCCTATTACAGCAGACACTCCTTTGCATATAGCTTCTATTTCCAAAGTCATGACATCTCTGGCTGTCTTGAAATTGGTTGAATACAAAAAAATCAAGCTGAATGATAAAGTCGAAAAATACTTAAAAGGTTTTCCTTACAAAGACGTAACGATCGAAAACCTGTTGAGCCATCGCAGCGGCCTTCCCGATTATCTTTCTTTTTCGGAAGACAAAAGGTATTGGGACAGGAATAAGAAAATGACCAACCAGGATGTGTTGGATGTAATGATTAAAAGCAAACCGCAGACTTTTGCAAAACCCGGGAAAAGATTTGATTATAACAATACGAATTTTGTACTGCTGGCACTGATCATAGAAAAAATAACCGGACTGAAATATCCGCAAGCCATGGATTATATGGTGTTTAAACCTTTGGGAATGACAAATACGTTTGTCATGGATTTTAAAAAAGATTCGGCCAGGGTTTCCAAATCTTATTATTACAATGGGAATGAATGGAGCTACGACCACCTGGATATGACCTATGGCGATAAAAATATCTATTCGACCCCGCGGGATTTGCTTAAGTTGGATGTTGCGATGTATTCCGATAAATTCCTTCCAAAGAAATTGAAAGAAAAAGCCTGGAAAGGTTATAGCTACGAAGCTGCCGGTGTAAAAAATTACGGATTGGGTATGAGGATGATGGAGTGGAAGGACGGGAATAAAATCCTTTACCATAACGGTTTGTGGCATGGGAACAACAGCGTTTATGTAAGGGATTATGCGCATGAGGCAACCATCATAGCGCTTGGGAACAGGAAGAACGGAACCGTATATAAAACTTTCAGGCTGGTGAGCTTGTTTGGTAATTATCCGTTCCAGATGAACTTTCCGGGTGTCAGGAAACCTACGGGTTCTGAGGATTCCCTTCACAAACTTCAGAAAGATATCGACAGCGTAAAGCAAAAAACAAGGAAAGACAGGGTGGAACAAACCAAAAAGAAAGTCGATTCTATAAAAAAGAAAAATGAAAAACTGAAGAAGAAGTAAATGTGTAAACCCTTTGAATCAACGGGTTTTATTTATATTTTGTGGAGAGAAAGAGGTTGATTTACAAATTAATATGAATTTGAAATTCAAGGGCTGATTTCAACAAAATCAGCTCTTTTTTATAATATTTGTAACTCAAATTAGCTCACTGGCTTGGCGTTGTATTCACTTTCATTTCCCGACCGGTCAACCGCTTGGATGACAACCAAATCCAGTTTTTTACCGTCTTTATTTTTTTGGAGTGTCTGAACGGTTGTTTTCGGGTTTAATATCTCGGTTTCCCATGTTTCACCATACTTTTTGTACAGCAGCCAATGGGAGACGTTTCCCATATTTTCCAAAGTCCAGTTTACTCGGACATCGTTCTGTTCGTCAAAAAGAATGAGGTTAGGCTTTTCAGAAATAAGCGGCATCAGCCAGGGTGATTTTGGAATCAATGCCTTTTCTTTGTAGGGGCCGGATTTGAGCGAATACAACATAGTCGGGTTCAACCCGGCCATACTCCAATGCGCTACACCTGCGCTGTTCGGAACAAGCCGCCGCGTGATTTCAATCTGGCGGATGATTTCCGAGGCTTTATCGGAGCTTTTGATTTCAACCGTATTCAATCCCGGCCACAGATGGCGTTTGTAAGTATTTTCAGATTCCCACCAGTTCAGAAGCGAAGTGAAATTTTGTTTCGGTGCGTCAACCGGCCAGTAAAGCTGGGGTGTGAAATAGTCAATCCAGCCTTTGTTCAGCCATAATTTTGCATCGGCATACAACTCGTCATATTGCGACATTCCGGAAACGCCGTTCGGAAAGCCGGGTTTCCAAATGCCGAACGGGCTGATGCCGAATTTTACATAATTCTTTTCCGACTTGATTTCGTGGTAGATACGTTCAATGAATTTATTTACGTTTTCCCTCCTCCAGTCAGCTTTTGAAAGCGTTCCGCCGGAATTCTGATAGGCTTTCCAGGAAGCCTGGTCGGGAAAATCCGCCCCGTCGTTGTAGGATGCATACGGATAAAAATAATCGTCAAAATGGATTCCGTCGATGTCGTATCTTTTCACAATGTCCATCACCACAGCGCTTACATGATCCTGGGTTTCTTTTTTAGCCGGGTCGAACCAGTACATTCCGTTTTTCAGCCGGACAATACAGTCGGGCATTTTGTTGACCATTGATGCGCTGCTCACTTTTCCGCCATTGGTATGATGCGCCCTGTATGGGTTCAGCCAGACGTGCAGTTCCAGCCCACGTTTGTGCGCCTCTTCCACCCAGAATTCCAAAGGATCATAATAAGGATACGGCGCTTTGCCGGTTTCGCCTGTTAAAAAATAAGACCACGGCTCGTATGGGCTGTTGTACAAAGCATCTGCGGACGGCCTTGCCTGGAAAATGACCGCGTTGAAATTATTATCTTTCAGCACATCCAGGATATGGATGGCTTCGGCTTTCTGCTCTTCGGTTGAAAGGTTTTTTTTGGAAGGCCAGTTGATGTTGGCAACGCTTGCAATCCATGCCGCACGGAATTCACGGTTGATTTGCGGAAGATTAACCACCATTTTTTCTTCGGCCGGTTTCTTTTCTTCTTTTGCAGGAATTTTTTTTGTTTCCGTTACTGCGATTTCTTTTTGCGCAGATAGAGGGCTTTCTTTTTTATAAGTTGGCTTTTTATGGCTAACCGGATGATTTTTTGTCGTGGAACATGAATAAATCAACCCGAACAGACACCCCATCATCAGAATTAATCCAAATTTGCTCAATTTCATATATTTCCCTAATAATCCGGTAAATATAACGAATTACCAGGCGAAATCGTATGTAGGTAAAAATTAAGCCGGATCAGATTTCATCCGTCAAAATTTCCTTACCGTAATTCAGCGCTTTTTCCTGGTCGAATTCATTTTCCCATTTGGCTACCACAACAGAAGCAAGACAATTCCCGATTACATTCACAGAAGTCCGTGCCATATCCATCAGTTCATCGATCCCCAAAATGGCCGCAATGATGAAAATCGGTAATCCGAAATGGTCGGCGGTCGCAATCAGGATGATCAATGAAGCTCTCGGAACCGCGGCAACGCCTTTGCTGGTAATCATCAGCGTTAAGCAGATCAGCAATTGTTGCCCGAAACTCAGATGCATTCCGGCTGCCTGCGCAACAAAAATAGCGGCGAGGGATAGATACAAAGTCGTTCCGTCAAGATTGAAACTATATCCGGTCGGAACCACGAATGAAACAATTTTTCTCGGCACACCGAAATCTTCCATATTGCTCATTACCTTTGGCAAAGCCGCGTCAGAACTGGTTGTGGCAAAAGCAATGGAAACGGGTTCTTTCAGCGCTTCGATAAAATTTCTGATAGGAACTTTCAGGTAAAGCGCAATGGGCAGCAACACACAGGTCAGGAAAACGACCAATGCGCCATAAAGCGTAAGAAGGAGCATTATCAGGTTTTTCAGGATGTCAATGCCCATGTGTCCGACCGTATAAGCCATCGCCGCACCAACCCCGATTGGCGCAAAATACATGATGATATTGGTGTATTTGAACATGGTTTCCGCCAGGCTTTCCATCAAATCCACCATAGGCTTTCGTTTCTTTTCATCGACCAGTGCCAGACCTATACCAAAAGCAACCGCGAAAACCACGATTTGCAAAACCTTGTTTTCATAAATGGATTTGATGATATTTTCAGGAAATACGTCACGGAAAAAAGCCGTGGTTTCATAAATCCAGTGTACGTTTTCGGGCAGGTCGTTTAACGCATTTGCATCTGCCGCTGCCATGGCGCTGTCCTTGTCGGGAAGTTCATGCTGCGGGATTTTATGCGCGTCAATTCCTTTTCCGGCCTGGGTAAGATTGATGGCAGCCAATCCGATCAGCAACGCCATGGTCGTTGCGGAATAAAAATAAACCAAAGATTTCCACGCCATACGGCCGACCTGCTTCAGGTCTGAATGGCCGGCAATTCCGTAAACCAGTGTCGCGAAGATAATCGGGCCGACGATGGTTTTGACCAAACGGATGAATCCGCTGCTGAGCGGGTGAAGCGATTTGGCCAGGTTGGGAAAATCGTATCCGACGATGGCTCCGGCAACAATCCCGAACAAAATCCAGGAAGTAAGCGAACGTTTTTTAAAGCAATAATAAACCAGGCTCAGAAGCGTGATCCATCGCGCAGCCAGTAAAAGTTCATGTGGGATGAGGTTGAACAGAAAATCCAATCCGACTAAAACAGCTGTGATTGTGATGAGAATTAAAGGAATGATTACGTGGCGTTTTTTCTTCATTTTTAGCGTGTCAATCCACAAAAATAATCAAATGAATAAAATATGCAACCGAATTATGAACGGAAGAAGTTCCCGAAGATATTTTGAAGCGCTGAAATCCCGTCGGTCAGGCAGGCAGGCCCGGGTTGTAAAATAATTTCCGATTTGATTTCGTAAAGCTGATCGTTTTTTACCGCGTTGATTTCCTGCCAGCCTTTTCTGGCATGGACTTTTTCAGGTTTGAATTTCTTTCCGCACCAGGAACCGATGATGATGTCGGGATTTTTTTCAATGACCCAATCGGGATTGACAATCCGGTCTTTTCCCAATGATTTTTTTGCCAGCTCGGGGAAAATCAATTCGCCGCCGCAGATTTCGATTAATTCGCTTACCCATTGAATTGAGGTAATCAGCGGTTCATCCCATTCTTCAAAAAATACTTTCGGGCGGTAGGGCAGGAGCTTTGCTTTTTCCGACGCCGATTCCAGGTTGGAAATATATTGCATTACCAATTGATGTCCTTTTTCTTCACAGCCGATTAGTGAGCAAAACTGCAGGATCATGCTCAAAGTTTCATTGATACTGCGGTGGTTGAAGATAAAAACATTGATCCCGTTTTTGATCAATTCCGAAGCGATGTCGCGCTGCAAATCGGAGTAGCCGACTACCAGATCGGGTTTCAGTTCCAGGATCTTTTCAAAATCGGCATCAATGAAATTGGAAACTTTCGGTTTTTCTCTTCTTGCCTGTGGCGGCCTTCTGGTAAATCCGCTAATTCCAACCAGCCGTTCCTGCTCACCGATGGCGTAAAGAATTTCGGTTCCTTCTTCTGTCAGGCAGATGATCCGTTGTGGAAATCGGGCTTGAAACATGCAATGAAGTTAAATTATTTTTTATGAATTGATAAAAATTTTCCCGAACTCAGACTTCTCCAAATCCATTCAAACGGGCCAATCCGGAATTTATTTAACCAGGCCGCGCTGATGAAAAGTTGAAAAACATATACCAAAACGGCAATCAGGGAATAAACCCATAATGGTTGTTTCAGTCCGATGGCGAATCCGGCACCGCTGAAAATAATCGCTGAAATGATATTCTGGAAAATGTAGTTCGTCAGTGTCATTTTTCCATATAATTCCGTTTTTTTTAACAGCCCGGAAAACAAGCCGGAAAGATAAACCAGCGCTCCCGCCGACAAAATAAACATGGCACAAAGCATTTCGCGCAGCACATACAACTGGTAATATTGATGAATGATTTTCGTTTCGGGAAATTCCTGAACGATTCCGATCAACAAAATCCCTGAAATGGAAATGGCCAATGTGCGTTTGGCGAATTTAAGCGTGAGATTTGAAAAATGAAATATATTGAACCGGTAAGAAAGGATTCCCCAAAGAAAAAATACCAGCATTTCAAAGTGAACTGAAACCAGGTAATAAGGATTTAGAACCTGATGAAATTTCAGTCTCAATAAATTATACCGGACAATATCTTTCCAGTTTCGGCTTTCAAAAAGCGGCTGTAAATCGAGCCAGTCGTGCCGGTGATAAAACCCGGAATAAAGCGTAAAAGCGGCAACGGCAGGAATTAAAAGCGTGAGGATCATTGTGAAAATCAGTAAATTTTTCTTTTCGGCTTTCAGGAAAAATAACAGGAAAATTCCCATTACGGCAAAATCCCTCAGAATATCCCCGTAATAAAAAACTGCGTTGAAAATGCCGATGAGGAACAGCCAGAACATCCTTTTAAGAAAAACGGGAATGATTTTCCGCTGTTCAGATTTCAGCCGTTCAATCAGCGACCAGAACCCGAATCCGAATAAAAAACTAAGCGAAATCCAGACCGGCCCGAAAAGTATATTTTCTGTGGCGGCCAGGTATTTGTCGATTCCGGTTGGGATGGTTCCGGCTTGTCGAAAGTTCATGTAATTGGATACCACCACGCCAAATAAAACCAACCCGCGTAAAAAATCCACGACGGGAATTCTCTGTGAAACGGGCGTTTGCGTAAAAGACATCATCCGGTTGAAAAAATTAGCTGACCGGACAAATATACCTATTGGAATTAATTAAATTTGCAGTTCGTTTGAAATTATGAACTGGAGAAAACTTTTACTTCCTTTATCGGGCTTGTTCTGGATCGGAGTTTCCCTGCGGAACCTGGCTTACAGGACGGGACTGCTTTATTCCAAACGGTTTGCCGTACCGGTTATCTGTGTCGGGAATCTTTCGGTAGGCGGAACCGGGAAATCGCCCCATGTGATTCTGGTTGCCGATATCCTGAAAGACGAAAAACAAACCGCCATGCTCAGCCGCGGTTACGGCCGCAAAACTTCGGGATTGAAAATTGCCAATTACAGTTCCCGCGTTTATGATATCGGCGATGAGCCCTTGCAATTTTTCAACCGTTTCCGGAATAAAATTGTGATGGCGGTGAGCGAAAACCGCATTGCCGGAATTGACCACCTGGTGGATTTTTATAAATCGGAAGTGATTTTGATGGATGACGGATTCCAGCATCGCCAGGTAAAACCGGGATTTTCCATTTTACTGACCGAGTTCAACGAACCTTATACTTCAGATTACCTGCTTCCGGCGGGCAACCTGCGTGAACCCCGATCCGGCGCAAGAAGAGCCGATATTATTGTCATCACCAAATGCCCGGATTCTTTTACTGTAAAGCAACGCGACAATTTGCTGGCGAAAATCAAACCGAAACCCCATCAGAAAGTTTTCTTTTCAAAAGTGGTTTATTCCAATTCGGCCATCGGGACGAGCTTTACCCTGGAATCAGACGAATGGAGCGATTATGATGTTATTCTGGTTACCGGAATAGCCAAATCCAAACCTTTTGTAAATTTTGTGAAATCCAGGTTCAAGTCGGTGAAACATGTTGAATTTCCCGATCACCATAATTTTTCGCAAAGTGAAGTATTGAAGATCGATGCCGAATTTGAGAAAAACCCGAATCTTCGGAAAATCATCCTTACAACAGAAAAGGATTATATGCGTTTGAAAGACGAAGCTGCGTTGATCGAAAATTTATTTTATTTACCCATAGAAGTTGAATTAAATGATTATTCAGCTTTTAGAGAAACCATTTTGAATTATGTTAGAAAAAATTAGAGAAGCCGTTCATTATATACAGGGTTTTCTGACGGAAACACCCGAATATGCGATTGTCCTGGGTTCCGGTTTAGGGAAGTTGCAGGACGAAGTCCGGGATAAAGTTATCATTGATTACAAAAACATTCCGAACTTTCCCGTGGCGACCGTTGCCGGCCATAAAGGAAGATTGATTTACGGAAAAATCGAAGGAAAATCGGTTCTGATGATGGCAGGCCGTTTTCATTTTTACGAAGGATATTCCATGCAGGAAGTAACCTTTCCGATGCGCGTTTTCAAAGGGCTGGGCATTGAAAAGCTGCTTTTGTCCAATGCGAGCGGCGGCGTGAATCCGGATTATGAAGTTGGCGATGCGGTAATTATCAAAGACCACATTAATATGATGCCGGAACATCCGTTGAGAGGAAAAAATTATGACGAACTCGGACCGAGATTCGTAGATATGTCGGAAGCTTATGACAAAAAAATGCGTGAATTTGTCATCGGTTACGGAAAAGAAAAAGGGATCGAAATCAAAGAAGGGATTTACATGGGTTTGCAAGGCCCGACTTTTGAAACGCCGTCAGAATACGGAATGGTAAGGAAACTGGGTGCGGATTGTGTCGGGATGAGTACGGTTCCCGAAGTGATTGTTGCCAAGCACCAGGGAATGAGGGTTTTCTGTATTTCTGTTATAACTGATTTGGGTGGCCCTGAAATTGCGGTTCCGGTTTCGCATGAAGAAGTTCTGAACGCGGCCAACAAAGCAACACCGCAAGTTGTCACTTTGGTCAAAGGTTTAATTGCAAGCGGAACTTAACCGAAACAAAATGTTCGAAAAATTAAAAAAACGCTGGCATATACAAAGCAATTTTCAATTGGTTTTGATACTGGTTGTATTTTCCATTACCGGTTCGGCATCCGCATGGGTTTCAAAGCCTTTTGTAGAGTGGATCGGATTGAGTAAGGACGATATGCCGGCCTGGCTTTTCATGGTTTTGCGTTTGATTTTGATTTTCCCGATTTATAATATTTTACTGATTCTCATCGGTGCGGTTTTCGGGCAGTTCAGGTTCTTCTGGGCGTTTGAAAGAAAAATGTTTTCGAGGTTTTTACCAACGAAAAAAGTTGCGGAAGATTTGCCAAATCCTTAACTTGTAAAGATGAACAAGGAAATTGAAAACCGGAAGTTCGTAACGCTGGAAGTTTTTTCAAACCTGTGGACGGCCGAAGTGGTTAAAAACCGTTTGCTGGAAGAAGGGATTGAGGCGCATGTAATTGATACCAATGTCAACTATTCTTTCGGGCCGACCATTCTGGAAGGTTATCGCTTGCAGGTCGAAGAGAGCCGGTTTTTGAAAGCATTAAATATTTATAAAAATACTTTGGAGGATTGACAAATTGTTTTTAATTTTGCGCACCATTGTAAAACCTCTGACGAAATGCGTGTATGTTTTTCAGTGTTAACAAATTAAATTACCCAAATGGAAAGTTTAGTTAAATACGTACAAGACAAATTTGTAGCAAAAAAAGAATTTCCTGCATTTTCAACAGGAGATACTATCACGGTTTATTACGAAATCTCGGAGGGGAGTAAAACCCGTACCCAGTTTTTTAAAGGTGTAGTGATCCAACGCAAAGGACAGGGCGCTACCGAAACTTTTACCATCCGTAAAATGAGTGGTGAGGTAGGAGTGGAAAGGATTTTCCCGGTTAATTTGCCTGCAATCCAGAAAATCGAATTGAACAAGAAAGGAAAAGTAAGACGTGCAAGAATCTATTACTTCAGGGATTTAAGAGGTAAAAAAGCACGTATCAAAGAAGCATAGGATTTTTAAGTTAATAATAAGAAAGCTCCCGGGTCATTAATGATTTGGGAGTTTTTCTTTTTCTTTCCGCGCATAATCTTCCGGTGCGGGAAGAATCCACTGCTGATGCCCGAAATAATTCCATTTTACCGCGGCAAGGTCGGTTTCCTTATCGGTAAAAGAAAAATAAGGCCCGCCGTTGACCGATACTTTTGCATCGGTGTAAACAGCAATGTCAATTCCCTTTTTCGCATATTCTTTTTTCAGGTATTGCGAAAACTGCCAGATGACATCGGCTCTTCCCTGAACCCGGGCTCTCTGGATCGGCGTCAGGTATTCCGAAAGATTTACGTGTTCCCGTTTACCGGTCGCCTTGTCCACCATGTAGAATTGCGTAGTGGCTGATTTGGTGCGCAGCATCATCCTCCATGCAAGACGGTGTCCTTCTTCTGTCCACAAAACATCGCCGGGAATCGCCCAGTGCCTGAGCGGAAGATAAATTTGCCAGGAAATATAAAGAAAGAACACAAAAGTGAAAGCCACCTGGTTTTTGTGGCGCGGCTGAAATTCGGCCGAACCGGGAAGAAAAGTCGTTTTTCTCGGGAAAAATGTTTTTCTGATGGTTTCAGGCGAAAAGCAGAAAACAGCCAGAGCCAAAGCGAAATAAGGAAAAATACCGATTTGTAATGTAATCGAATTAAAAATATGAAAAAACAAAGCCGCCAAAAGTGCGATGATACGTGTCCTTTTCCATAACAGTAATGGAACGATCAGCAGATCGAAACCAAATCCTAGCCATGAAAAAACCTGCGCGAATTCCCTGGATTGAAGCGCACGGGTGAGCGGTTCCCACTGGATTTCCTTATCCGCCCATCTCGCTAACCCGGCATAACGGAGCATCAGGAAATCGCCGTTCATCCAGCCCGGATAAAGCTTGGCAATCGCCGCGAAAACGTAAACAATCAGTAATTGAAGAATGAAAAGCAGCCGTGTCCAGTTGTAGGTATAATTGGTTCTTAACTGCGGCCAGAACCAAACATCAACCGCTTTGTAACGGTTCGCGGGAAGGAAAACCATGAACCATGCAACCAGCATCACAAGGTAATAATGGTTGTTGTAATGTTCCTTTTGCATAAAGTAAACCAGCGACCAGCCCAATGCAAATACGATAGTAGAAAACCGGTAAAACGCACCGAGCATAATCAGGATTCCCATCAGCCCGAGAAACCCAAAAATATAGTATATCGTATTTCCCAAAAGGAATTGCGTCCATTCAAACCCGATGAACGTGAAAGTCATCTGCGGGTCAACAAAAGTTTCCTTTACCCAGCCGGTCGCGATGGCACCCCAGCATTCAGCGACCATCAGCAAACCGAAGAAAATCCGGAAAATGATGATTTGCGAATTGTCAATCCTGTTGAATAAAAAGTTTCCGTACATACCAGAATTTGCGTATCAAAACGACATAAATTTTTTCATTGTAAATATACATAAACACATGAAAAAATTTATACGGAGTTTCCCTCTGCCCATATTAACAAGATAATTTTTACAGAGGAAATCTATTAAAATTAAATTTAATTTCTAAATTAGGAAACACAACAAAATTGAAATGAGAACTATACACACATTGGATCTGGATTTTTTGGACGAATCCCATTCCATCGCTTCTTTTCTGGTTGAATCTTCAGACGGGTTGATTCTAATCGAATCCGGGCCGGAAACGACTTTTGAGCATTTGAAGTCAGCCATTTCCCGAAAAGGATTTGACTGGAAAGAAGTAAAACATGTTTTATTGACGCACATTCATTTTGACCATGCGGGCGCCGCATGGAAATTTGCACAAAACGGAGCTAAAATTTATGTTCATCCCATCGGATTGCTACATTTGCAGAATCCTGAAAAACTTTGGAATTCGGCCGCGATGATCTATGGCGATGATATGGACAGGCTTTGGGGAAAAATGGAACCGATTGCCGAAAATCTTCTGATTCCTGTGGATGATGGCGATTTGATTTCCATCGGCGGAATGGAATTTAAAGTCCATTATACGCCCGGCCATGCTGTTCACCACAATGCTTATCAATTGGGAAATATCATTTTCACAGGTGACGTTGCCGGCGTGAAAATCAACAACGGGCCGGTCGTTCCGCCCTGTCCCCCGCCGGACATCAATATCGGGTTGTGGAAAGAATCCATTCAGAAGCTGAGAAATCGGAATCCTGAATTTCTTTACCTGACCCATTTCGGAAAAGTTGAAAATCCGCAAAAGCATTTTGACGAACTGGAAATGGTGCTGGATGATTGGTCAGGTTGGATGAAACCTCATTTCGATGCCGGGACTGATGCCGGTGAAATCACGCCGGAATTTATGGAATACACCAAAAATCAGTTAAAAACTTCCGGTGTGCCTGATGAAGATATTCAACGCTACGAATACGCTAATCCAAGCTGGATGTCGGTTGCCGGGTTGCTTCGCTACTGGAAGCTGAAAGTGCAGGGAAGAATCTGATGAGTGAGAAAATAAGGATTTATACAAATCATACATCATCGTTATTTTCCTCCTTTTTCCTTTTTTCATAAGGTGATTTATCCATGGGATTGGCATTGAAAATACCAAAAAATAAGGAAAGCACACCGACCAAAACCATGTACAAAATCGTCGCAACGATAAAACCGTAAAACGGGTTCTGGCTTGAAAAATAACCGATGGAAACCGCGATGATGAATCCTATAATGTAATAAATAAATACTTTTTTCATTTTCAATCAATTAATTAGCGTAAGTCCTGCTTACTTTTTTGATTCCGTCCACTTGTTTGAGCTGGTCAAGGATTTTGTCTAACTGGTGTTTGTTCTTGACCGAAACCGAAATTTTTCCGTCAAAAATACCATCTTCTTCCGAGATGTTGATGCTTCGTATATGGACATGCAGGTTGGACGAAATAATTTTGGTAATATCATTTACCAATCCAAGCCTGTCCAGACCGTGAATGGTAATAATAGCTCTGTATAGCTGTGAACTGGAATCGATCCATTTTGCACGGATGATCCTGTATGCCTGGTTGGCCTGAAGTGAAACGGCGTTCGGACAATCTTTTTTATGTACCCTGATTCCTTTTGAAACCGTTACAAACCCGAAAACTTTGTCGCCCGGAATCGGGTTGCAGCAGGAAGCAAGCTCGTAGTCCAGCTTTTCTTCGTCCGGGCCAAATACAAGAGAATCATACTTTTGAGCCGGTTGCAGTTCTTCGGGTGCGGCAGGTTTTGATTTCGGCCTGAACCGGTTGATGAAGCCCGTAATCCCGGATTTTCTTTCGGCGTACCTGCGCAGGCTCTTGTTGTCAATTTCGCCGGTCGCGACTTTATAAAATACATCCTGGCTGTTTTTAACCTTAAAATAAGCCTGCATTTCATTTACCACATTTTCATTGAAATCAATCTTTAAATGCCGTAATTTCCTGATTAAAATTTCTTTCCCTTCCTCGGACATCGCTCTTTTAGCGGCATTCAGAGAGGCTTTGATTTTGGAACGCGCTTTACTCGTTACCACAAAATCCAGCCAGTCCGGTTTTGGTTTCTGGTTGGGTGAAGTCAGGATTTCCACCTGGTCGCCGCTTTGCAGTTCATGGCTGAGCGGATACAATTTTCCGTTCACTTTTGCTCCCAGGCAGGTATCGCCGATGTTGCTGTGAATCGCATAGGCAAAGTCGAGCGATGATGCGCCTTTGGGCAACGAATACAAATCTCCTTTCGGCGAAAAGACATAAATTTCCTTCGCGTAAAGATTGAATTTAAAATTATCTATAAATTCCGTAGCATCCTGCGTATCATGGTTTTCCAGCATTTCACGTACCTGCTGAATCCATTCATCGACTTTGGAATCTTCGACCTTATAATTTTCTTTGTATTTGTAATGCGCCGCGACACCTCTTTCGGCCAGTTCATCCATTCTTTCCGAACGGATCTGTACTTCCACCCAGCGTGCCATCGGTCCCATGACCGTAATATGCAAAGATTCATATCCGGTTGATTTGGGTTGTGAAATCCAGTCGCGCAAACGTTTCGGATTAGGCCGGAAAATATCGGTCACGACGGAATAAATTTTCCATGCGACAAATTTTTCATTTTTTTTGTCCGACCTGTAAATGATCCTGACCGCAAATTTGTCATAAACCTCTTCAAACGAAACATTTTGCGAAACCATTTTCCGGTGAATTGAAAAAACCGATTTTGACCGTCCTTTGATTTCAAATTCCAATCCTTCTTCCTCTAAACGGTCCTTGATCACATTAGAAAAATTTTCAATATATTTCTCTCGTTCCTGCTTGGTTTCCTGCAATTTACGTTCAATGCTGAAATATTCTTCCGGCTTGGTGTATTTCAGGCTCAAATCTTCCAGTTCGGATTTGATGTTGTAAAGCCCCATTCTGTGCGCCAATGGCGCATATATAAAAATGGTTTCCGAAGCTATTTTCAGCTGCTTGTCCTCGCTCATGGAATCGAGCGTACGCATATTGTGGAGGCGGTCGGCAATTTTGATTAAAATCACCCGGACGTCTTCCGAAAGCGTGAGTAGCAGTTTCCTGTAATTTTCAGACTGGATCGAAACATCTTGTTTATTGAGGATTGAGATTTTGGTCAGCCCATCAATGATTTTGGCAATTTTCTCATCGAACAATTCCGCGATGTCTTCCAGCGTGTAATTGGTGTCTTCCACCACATCGTGCATGAGTGCGGCGGCAATGCTGGTCGCGCCCAGCCCGATTTCATCGGCCACGATTTTGGCAACTTCGATCGGGTGGAAAATATAAGGTTCGCCTGTTTTTCTGCGTTGGTCTTTGTGTGCGTCAACCGCAAGGTCAAAAGCTTTCCGGATGATTTTCTTGTCGTCTTTGGTCAAAGTCTGGTAGGTATGCTTGAGCATGTCCTTGTACCTGCGTGAAATTTCCTGATTTTCCTTTTCCGTCGCGTCTAAAATCTTCTCTTCTGCCATAGGTATAAAGTTAGTAAATTTAGTTAGATTCTACAATATGTCTTTTATCAGAACCGGCGGACGGCCAACCACAGCTTTGTTGCCATTTATCACGATTGGCCTTTCGATTAAATTCGGATGTTGAACCATAATTTCAATCAATTCATCATCGCTTAAATTTTTATTCTTGTAAGTTTCTTTCCAAAGTTCTTCATTTTTTCTGATCAGTTCAATTGGGTTCATTCTCAGCTTTTTAATAATCAGCTCCAATTCTTCTTTAGTCAAATTGTCTTTCATATATTCGACCACTTCGAACTCTTTTCCCGAATCTTCCAGTATTTGAAAACCTTCACGGCTTTTGCTGCATCTCGGGTTATGATAAATTTGAATCATTTTTTAGTTTTTTTCTAAATTTATAGAAAATATCGGTTATGAAAAAAATTTTTGTCATGCTGCTTTTTTCTTTTTTGATTTGGGACTGCACTTCGCAAACCACCGCTTCAGCTCCTGAAAATAATAAAGAAGAAAATTCGCTGAAACTGGAAAAAAATGATGAAGATGAATATGACATCATTGTACTTGACCCGCAATATGAAACTTATCTGAAAAGTATTGCCATGCCGATGAACCATTATTCGGAACAATATTATAAATCCAAAAATGAGATTTATGTAACAGAATGGAACATAAGACATGCCCAACCCATGAGATATGACCCCGATTTCTATGCCGTGAGTATTGATTATAATCCTCAAACAGATTACGGGATTAAGCTGGAATACAAACTTTATAATTTCTTTCAGTTCATCAATTGGAAATACAAAGTTAATTTAGGTTTTGATAGATAAGTTGTATCTTTGCCGTTATGTTTAATAGTGACCTAACGAGGGATTTAAGTCAGAGAATCAAAGACTTACACGCCTATCTGGAAATTGAAAAAAAAGAAATCGAAATAGCGAACGAAGAAGAACGTGCCGCTTCGCCTGATTTTTGGGACAATCCTAAAGAAGCGGAAAATTTCATGAAATCACTTCGATCCAAAAAGAAATGGGTAGAAGATTACCAGACTATTGTCAATGCTTTCAATGATTTAGAGGTTCTTGCTGAATTCAACAAAGAAGGAGAAGTTCCGGATGATGAAGTTCAATCACAATACGACACAACCTTAAGATTACTGGAAGACATCGAATTCAAAAATATGCTTTCTGAAGAAGGGGACAACCTCAGCGCAGTCCTTCAAATCACGGCCGGTGCCGGCGGAACCGAAAGCTGCGACTGGGCGAGTATGCTCATGCGTATGTATCTGATGTGGGCAGAAAAAAATGGTTACAAAGTAAAAGAACTGAATTTTCAGGCAGGTGATGTGGCCGGCGTTAAAACCGTTACATTGGAAATCGAAGGTGAATTTGCATTTGGTTACCTCAAAGGTGAAAACGGTGTACATCGTTTGGTAAGGATTTCCCCGTTTGACAGCAATGCAAAACGGCATACAAGCTTTGTTTCGGTTTATGTTTATCCGTTGGTGGATGATACCATTGAAATTGAAATCAATCCGAGCGATGTGGAATTACAGACTTCCCGTTCGGGCGGCGCCGGCGGACAAAATGTCAACAAAGTGGAAACCAAAGTCCAGCTGACACACAAACCAACCGGAATTGTGGTGGTTTGTCAAGTGGAACGTTCGCAGTTGGCCAATCGCGAACGTGCCATGCAGATGCTGAAGTCCGAATTATACAAAATCGAACTCGAAAAGAAAATGGCGGCAAGAAATGAAATCGAAGCCAATAAAATGAAAATCGAATGGGGTTCACAAATCCGGAATTATGTGATGCATCCGTATCAATTGGTCAAAGATGTGCGGACCGGCTATGAAACCAGCGATGTCCAGTCTGTAATGAATGGTGAAATAGATGAATTCCTGAAGGCATTTCTGATGCTGATGGGACAGAAAGAAGAAATTGAATAATGAAATCTTTTAGTTATATATTATTTTTATTAGCCGGAATTTATTTATTCAGCCAGGATATTCCACAAAAGGGAAAAATTATCGAAGATTTTGTACCGGTGAATTGGAAAATTATCAAACAAGCCGAAGGAGATTTAAATAAAGATAAAAAAGCTGATGCAGTTTTGATTATTGAAAATACGGATTCATCAAATATTTTGCAAAATGAAAGTTTAGGAAGTTCAGAACTTAATCTGAATCCGAGGTATTTGTTGATTCTTTTCAAAACTGAAAAAGGTTATGAATTGAAGGAATTGAACAAAACATTTATTCCAACAGAAGGCAACGCAGAAAGTCCGTATTTGACTGATCCTTTGATGGATGGCGGAATTGAAATCCAAAATGATGTCATCAATTTATCCTTGAATTATTGGTACAGTTGTGGTTCCTGGTACACAGGCACCAATACCTATACATTTCGTTTTCAGCACAATGAATTTGAATTAATTGGATTTGATTCCAATGAATTTCACAGAGCTTCGGGCGAAATAACATTCATTAGTATTAATTTCTCGACCAAAAAAATGAGCATTACGACCGGTGATAATATATTTGATGAGGATGCCGATGGAAATAAAATTGAATCCGAAGAAAAAACCGAATGGAAGACTTTTAAGTTAGATAAATTTCAGAATCTGAAAACGTTGAAAGTTCCTTCGGAATGGGAATTTATGGATTATTATATTTAAAATTAAAGAATGAAAATCGTAATCGGCGGAGCGGGAGAAGTCGGATTCCATTTGGCAAAATGGCTTTCCAAGGAAATGCAGGATGTTGTTGTCATTGACACCGACAAGGAAAAACTGAATTTCATCGAAACCAATCTCGATGTACTTGTTTACCGGGGTGATATTACTTCTTTCGATACTTTGAGAAAGATTAAAATTGATGAAGCCGATATATTTATCACCATTACCCAACTGCAAAACACCAATTTAACTGCGGCTTTGATTGCCAAAAAGTTAGGTGCGAAAAGAACCATTGCAAGGATTAATAACCCGGAATTTTTAAGAAGGGAAAATGCGGTTCCTGTGCAGAGAATGGGAATTGACGTTCTGATCAGCCCGGAACAGTTAGCCGCTACTGAAATCCACGAATTGGTGGAAGAATCCGCGTTCAATACCATGCACAGCTTTGCCAACGGCGAGCTGAAATTATTGGGTACCATTCTGGACAAAGATTGTAAAGTGCTGGATAAACAGGTGCGTGATGTGATTGATGTTTCCAGACAAGTCCCTCATTTCATGCCGATTGCCATCATCCGCCATAATCCTGAAAAAGGAATGTATGAAACCATCATTCCGCGTGGCGATACTGAATACAAATTACACGACCAGATATATTTTATCGTCCTGAAACATGCCACCGCTGAAATCTATAACCTGTTAGGAAAAAAGCAGGAGTTTTACAAAAACGTAATCGTTCTGGGCGGCGGAAGTATCGGGAAAAAATCCGTAATGCTTTTGAAAAAAAGCAGGCACAATGTAAAGCTCATTGAAAAGGACCGAAGCAAAGCTTTTGACCTTGCCGATGAAATGAGCGATGTCCTGATCATCAATGGCGACGGTCGCGACGGTGATTTGCTGGATGAAGAAGGAATTTCAAATTCGGACGTATTTATCGCGGTTACCGGAAGTTCGGAAGCCAATATCATGTCCTGTTTAGTGGCGAAATCCAAAGGCGTGAAAAAGACCATTGCTTTGGTTGAAAATATGGATTACATCCATTTGAGCCAGGAAGTCGGGATCAATGCTTTCATCAATAAAAAGTTGCTGGCGGCGGACAACATCATCCGCTATATCAGGAAAGGTGACATTGTCGATGTGGCCGGGCTTTCCGATGTGAATGCCGAAGTGATGGAATTTAAGATTGATGAATTTTCGCCCGTAGTCAACAAGACTTTAAAGGAAATCAAGCTGCCCAAAGATTCGATCATCGGCGGGATTGTAAGAAAAAATGAAGGAATCATCCCGACCAGTGATTTTAAAATTATGAGCGGCGACAGGGTGGTGGTATTGGTAAAACCCGAAGCCATTTCCAAAATCGGAAAATACTTTCAATGAGAACGATCAATTTCAAAATTGTCATCAACCTGTTGGGTATGCTTATGCTCATGAACGCGCTGTTCATGCTGGTTTCGGTATTGGTTTCGGTTTACGACAAGGACGGATTGCATTTTCCGATCCTGTTTTCCAGCGTTTTTGTGGCCGGATTAGGAGCTGTTTCCTATTTCGGGACAAAAAATGCGGAAAAAAAAGTCGGCAAAAGGGAAGGTTACCTGGTTGTCGGGATCGGCTGGATCGTTCTGGTCGTCACCGGGATGATTCCGTACCTGGCCTGTATTCCGTACCTACCGGCAGAAGCAATTTTTTCCAACAGCTGGAGCCTGACCAATGTATTTTTCGAAACCATGTCGGGTTATACGACCACAGGTTCCACCATTTTTAACGATGTGGAAGCGATTCCCAAAAGCCTGCTTTTCTGGCGGAGCCTAACGCACTGGATCGGCGGTATGGGAATCATCGTGCTGGCGATTGCCATTTTACCATTTTTGGGAATTGGCGGAATGCAGCTTTTTGTAGCGGAATCTACCGGAATTGAAACCAACAAACTTCATCCGAGGATTACGGGAACGGCTAAACGTCTATGGTTATTGTATGTTTTTCTCACGGCTTTGCAATCCGTTATTTTATGGATTTGTGGAATGAGCTGGTTTGACGCGGTCAACCATGCGATGAGCTCAATTTCATCCGGCGGGTTTTCAACCAGAAACGCCAGCACTTCTGTATGGAACCATTCTGCGGCTATTCAATATACGCTGATTGTTTTTATGTTTTTGGCCGGAACCAATTTCGTTTTGGTTTATCAGCTGATGAAAGGCCAGGTAAAAAAGCTTTTTGCCAATGAAGAATTCAGGTGGTATCTCGGTTGTACACTGGTGGTTTCCTTGTTGGTTGCCGCAATGGTTTATTTTTATTCGGATCCTTTCGGCCATAGCATCCCGATGGCGGCGATTGAAAACGAAACAGGCAGGTTTACAATGGAAAATTCCATCCGTTATTCCCTGTTCCAGGTAGTGTCCATCATTACCACAACCGGGTTTACTTCTGCCGACCATTCCTTATGGCCGCCTGTCGTTTCCATGATATTTTTCTCTTTGTTGTTTGTGGGTGCTTCTGCGGGCTCCACTTCGGGCGGGATTAAGATCGTAAGGCATGTGATCCTCCTGAAAAATTCATGGTTCGAACTAAAAAGGCTGATTCACCCGAACGCGGTGATTCCGGTCAGGTACAATAAAAAAGCGGTGAACCAGAACATTATTTATAACGTGATGGCATTTTTCGTCATGTTTATGTTCATCTGGATGACAAGCTCAGTGTTGATGGCATTCCTGAACAGCGGAACCCGTTTGGGCAACGCGGATTTCCTTACAACCGTCAGCCTGACAGCGACCTGCCTGGGCAATACCGGGCCGGGATTGGGCGATTACGGGCCGGTCGATAATATGGCCGAAATGACCGATGCCGCCAAATGGTTCAGCTCTTTTTTGATGATTCTGGGAAGGCTGGAGCTTTTTACCGTTCTCATTATTTTCACCCCGTTTTTATGGAAATCGAATTGAAAAGTTTTGTCATCTAAAACAGAAAACCCTGCAAGGGCAAAAGCCAAAACAGGGTTTTCACTTTTCGAAACAATTTTGTAAAACATCCGGTATTAATCTACCCATCTGCTTTACTGACCTGGTTTCAACTCTTCTTTGCAGAAGCGATAACAGGTTGCTTCAAAAAATTGAGAAACTACTTGAGTAATAATCTGATAATCTGAAAAAGCCTCTCATTTTCTTTCTGAAAATCTTTTACCAATATACACCGTAGCGTAAACCGGCTGAGGAACCTTTGCGGTTAACCAGAAAATTTTTCGTTTCCCGTGTCCAAATTAGATCAACAAGTTAAATTTCAAATGAAATCCCTTTTTTAATCTATCATGAACTATTTAAAAGAACGTTAGTCCTATCAAAATGAATTAAACTCTTTAAAAAATGAATTTTTTAATTTGCCCTCCTTTTAAATGAAACATTTAATCGAAGAATCATTTTGATATTTCAAAACTAACACAGTTTATTATCTCCTGCAAATTTTTTTAAGTCTACTTATTTACAGATGATTAACGGTGGTTTTCAACAAATTGTTTATATCTATGAAACCCTTTGTGAAACATCAATCCCACGTCCAAAAATAAATCTTTCCGCCTGGTTATCAACAGATTCTTTTAAGGAATCAATAAAGATTTTACGGCTTTGATAATCGCTTCGCTGTCCAAACCATATTTTTTCATAAGCTCGGCAGGTGTCCCGCTTTCCCCGAAAGTATCGTTCGTTGCCACAAAAGCCTGTCTGGCGGGACGTTTTTCCGTAAGCAGATGCGCTACGCTTTCTCCCAATCCGCCAAATTTGTTATGTTCCTCACAGGTAACGACTTTTCCGGTTTTAAGGACAGAACGTAAAATAATGTCTTCATCAAGCGGCTTAATGGTGTGGATGTTGATCACTTCCGCAGAAATCCCTTCTTTTTCCAGCTCATTGGCAGCCAGTATGGCTTCCCAAACCAAATGTCCGGTCGCAACGATGGTCACATCCGTTCCTTCGCTGATTTGTATTCCTTTCCCGATTTCAAAAATTTGTTCCGGGGAGGTAAAAACCGGGACAGCCGGACGTCCGAAACGCAGGTAAACAGGGCCTTCGTATTCGGCTATCGCAAGTGTAGCGGCTTTGGTCTGGTTATAATCACAAGGATTGATGACGGTCATTCCGGGCAGCATTTTCATCATCCCGATATCCTCCAGTATCTGGTGGGTCGCGCCGTCTTCGCCCAAAGTAACGCCTGCATGTGAAGCACATATTTTTACATTTTTACCAGAATAAGCAACCGATTGCCGTATCTGGTCATACACGCGCCCGGTCGAGAAATTGGCAAAAGTTCCCGTAAAAGGGATTTTTCCTCCTATGGTCAACCCGGCGGCGATGCCGATCATATTGGCTTCGGCAATCCCAACCTGGAAAAACCGTTTGGGGTTTTCTTTTTCAAAAACTTCCATTTTGAGCGAACCGGTAAGGTCCGCGCAGAGCGCTACCACATCCGGATTGTTTCTTCCCAGTTCGGTCAGCCCGTCGCCAAATCCACTCCGGGTATCTTTTTTTTCAGTGTATGTTACGTCTATCATCTTATTAATTTTGTATGAAAAATTGAATAATTCTTTAATATAAAACCATTTTCAAATCATCAAATTTTCAAATTGACACATTTAATAGTCTTTTAATTCGGTTTCGGGATTCTGCGCCAATGCTTTTTCCAGCTGCTCATCATTGGGCGCTTTGCCGTGCCAGGCATGGGTTCCCATCATAAAATCAACGCCATTTCCCATTTCAGTATGCAAAATAATCGCCACCGGTTTTCCTTTTCCGGTTTCCGATTTGGCTTTTTCCAAAACGGCAATTACTTTTTCAAGGTTATTTCCTTCTTTTTCTTCCAGGACTTTCCATCCGAACGCATCCAGTTTCGCATGCAGATTACCCAGATTCAGTACATTTTTGGTTGCCCCGTCAATCTGCTGCCCGTTGTAATCAATGGTTGAAATCAGGTTGTCCACGCCTTTTGCCGAAGCATACATCAGCGCTTCCCAAATCTGGCCTTCCTGTAATTCGCCATCGCCGTGAAGCGAATAGATCAATTTATCGTCGTTGTTCAATTTTTTTGCCAGCGCCGCGCCAATGGCTACCGAAAGCCCCTGTCCCAAAGAGCCCGATGCTACACGTATGCCGGGTAATCCCTCATGCGTGGTCGGATGCCCCTGTAAACGAGAATCGATCTTCCTGAAAGTGCTTAATTCTTCGGCCGGGAAAAACCTGAACCTTGCAAGCGTACTATAAAAAACAGGTGAAATATGTCCGTTGGAAAGAAAGAAAATATCTTCCCCGATTCCGTCCATTTTGAAGTCGGTGGAATAGTCCATGATTTTTCCGTACAAAGCTGTGAAAAATTCCGTGCAGCCGAGCGAACCTCCCGGATGGCCGCTGTTTACGGCGTGAACCATCCGCAAAATATCGCGACGTGTTTGCTGTGCGTGTGTCTGTAATTCTGCTAAAGTCATTTGTCTGAATTCTGGTTGTGCAAAAGTAAAAAATTAATGCGCGACTGCCACCATTGAGATGACAGAACAATTCAGCCTTTTATCAACATTTTTTATTCTGGAATAAATGGTTAAAACCATTGGTTTTGGATTTGTTTATTCAGCCCACGGTTTGAACTGTGGGCTAAATACCGGAACCACAAAATAAACCGTTGAAACGGTTTGAATAAATTACAATGAAGTATGAATGTGTAACCGAAACAGGTGAAAGGTTTACTTATAAAATTCTGAAAGATTGATGTAATCCGGAAACCGGATTTCTCATTTTCCTGATGTTTTTCATCCGTTTCCACGCGGTTTTATGGCATAGTTTATATAAATACAAACTGCCCAGGTCGAGCCCGAAATAAAAAAAGCTGATCCCCGAAGGCGGGTTGGCGCTTTTCAGGAAACTGTCTTCCATCCC
>Ga0206107_1000094_pt1 | contig 85135 bp, 55 predicted proteins | sample 2B0metagenome_FD_148652 | JGI IMG/M metagenome (GOLD analysis project Ga0206107, IMG submission 148652) | Enriched microbial communities from leaf-cutter ant dump, University of Wisconsin, Madison, United States - 2B0 | ecosystem: Environmental > Terrestrial > Nest > Insects nest > Nest dump...
CGCCGTTGAGAGTCTGTGCGTTGTGCGTCTCGCTCCAGAGTTCGCTGCCGGCGTTGGCGGCATCGAAGATTTTGACGGTGATGGCGTGTCCGCCGTCAGGGAGCGGGACGTTGAGGTTGTTGGTGGCAAGTCCCTGGAAGCTGATGATGCGGGGCACCTGGGCGATGAGCCGCGGAGCGCTGAGAAGCGCTCCGCCGAGCATCAGCGCTGCAAGAAGGTGGCGTGATGTGCGTTTCATGGAACGTGTTGTAAGTAAAGGGGTAGGGATGCTGGCAAGAGTGGGGGAGCAAGGTTCATCGGAAGCCGATGAGAGTGAACCCGTCCATCCATACAATACAATGGAGGATTCCGTAGCTCCATCTACAAATGGAGAATGGAGTTCCGAGGACGTTCTTGGGTCTCTGTGCTGATAGTGCGGGGGCAGGGAGAATCCCAGTCTGCCGCCCGTGAGAAGCATATCGGAGTAGCGGTAGGGTGTCCCGTTTCTGAACACCTCGTACACTGTGCCAGCACAGAAACGAAGGGGGCAAATTACAATGGAATAGACACCGGCAGCGGACTTTCACGGAACCGTGTCTCCTTGTTGCACTTTACCATCGAGTACGATGTGGAGGTGCGGATACAGAGAAGGGCTGGCGTGTCAACGCCAGCCCTTCTCGCAGAAGTGAATAGCCCGTTCAGGACACGGGCGGATGTGGTATGGCATCCGCCCGTGCGCTATCAATACTGGTGCCAGCGGCTGACACCGTCGGAGTAGAACCGGAAGCTACCCGTACCAACGCCGGTGTTGATCGACACCGACGTGGAGCTGGCGTTGATCAGATCGGTACCGTTGCGCTGAATCGTGATGTTGTTCACTGCAGCGTTCCCAAGCTCGTTCTTCACGATGACCGTTCTCCCCGAAGGAACCGAGTTCGCAGGGGGAAGTGTCACGGTGACGGGGCCAGCGGTAACGTCAACGCCGATGATGTCGGTTCCGGCTGGAACCGTGTAGGGGGAGTTGATGTTTGAAATCGCCACGCGATTGTAGGCGAAGCCCACCGATGGGTTTGCCCAGGTCACGTTGTTGGTGGCCGAGTTATACATCGGTACCTGGCCGTTGCTTGCACCGGAACCATTGATCTTGTCGGTCGTGACCGAGTTTGTCGCCAGATGACGGTTGGTGACCGCATAGGTGAGGAGCTTCAAACCACTGACAGCGCTGTCGGCGAGCTTGGATGTTGTGACCGTGCCGTTGGCCACCTTCGAGGTGGTGACCGAGTTCGCCGCGAGATCCTGGTTGTTCACTCCACCATCGACGATCTTGGCCGAGGTAACCGCGTCGTTGGCAATGGTCGGATTGGGGTAGGTTCCGGTGAGGTCACCACCCGCTGCGCCGCTCAGAGTCGGTGAGGTCCACACAACGTTTGTTCCGTTGAAGCTGAGAACCTGTCCGCTGCTTGCACCGCTGGGATCAATCTTGTCGGTTGAGACCGAGTTTGTCGCCAGATGACGGTTGGTGACCGCATAGGTGAGGAGCTTCAAACCACTGACAGCGCTGTCGGCGAGCTTGGATGTTGTGACCGTGCCGTTGGCCACCTTCGAGGTGGTGACCGAGTTCGCCGCGAGATCCTGGTTGTTCACTCCACCATCGACGATCTTGGCCGAGGTAACCGCGTCGTTGGCAATGGTCGGATTGGGGTAGGTTCCGGTGAGATCACCGCCGGCTGCGCCGCTCAGAGTCGGTGAGGTCCACACAACGTTTGTCCCGTTGAAGCCGAGAACCTGTCCGGTGCTTGCACCGCTGGGATCAATCTTGTCGGTCGAGACCGAGTTTGCCGAGAGGTGGCGGTTGGTGACCGCATAGGTGAGGAGCTTGAGTCCGCTGACGGCGCTGTCGGCGAGCTTGGATGTGGTCACCGTGCCGTTGGCCACCTTCGAGGTGGTGACCGAGTTGGCAACGAGATCGCTGTTCTGGATGCTGTTGGTCAGTGCCAGCTTTGAGTAGGCGATGGCCGCGGTTGCGGCGACGTCAGCGTTGGTGATCGTGCCGTCGGCGATCTTGGCTGAGGTGACCGCGTCGTTGGCAATGGTCGGGTTGGGGTAGGTGCCGGTGAGGTCACCCCCCGCTGCGCCGCTCGCACCGCCGGTTGTCCAGACGACGTTGGTGCCGTTGAAGCCGAGAACCTGTCCGGTGCTTGCACCGCTGGGATCAATCTTGTCGGTTGAGACCGAGTTTGCCGAGAGGTGGCGGTTGGTGACCGCATAGGTGAGGAGCTTGAGTCCGCTGACGGCGCTGTCGGCGAGTTTGGATGTGGTCACCGTGCCGTTGGCCACCTTCGAGGTGGTGACCGAGTTGGCAACGAGATCGCTGTTCTGGATGCTGTTGGTCAACGCCAGCTTCGCGTAGGCGATGGCCGCGGTTGCGGCGACATCAGCATTGGTGATCGTGCCGTCGGCGATCTTGGCTGAGGTGACCGCGTCGTTGGCAATGGTCGGGTTGGGGTAGGTGCCGGTGAGATCACCGCCGGCTGCGCCGCTCGCACCGCCCGTCGTCCACACAACGCTTGTCCCGTTGAAGCCAATCACCTGCCCGTTGCTTGCACCGGTTGCGCTGATCTTCGGCAGCGTCACCGCACCGTCGGCAATGTGCCGTTCGGTCACCGCATAGGTGAGGAGCTTGAGTCCGCTGACGGCGCTGTCGGCGAGTTTGGATGTGGTCACCGTGCCGTTGGCCACCTTCGATGTGGTGACCGAGTTGGCAACGAGGTCGCTGTTCTGGATGCTGTTGGTCAACGCCAGCTTCGCGTAGGCGATGGCTGCGGTTGCGGCAACGTCAGCGTTGGTGATCGTGCCGTCGGCGATCTTGGCTGAGGTGACCGCGTCGTTGGCAATGGTCGGGTTGGGGTAGGTGCCGGTGAGGTCACCACCGGCTGCGCCGGTTGCGCCGCCGGTTGTCCAGACGATGTTGGAGCCGTTGAAGCCAATCACCTGTCCGCTGCTTGCACCCGTCGTGCTGATCTTCGGCAGCGTCACCGCGCCGTCGGCAATGTGCCGTTCGGTCACCGCATAGGTGAGGAGCTTGAGTCCGCTGACGGCGCTGTCGGCGAGCTTCGATGTTGTGACCGTGCCGTTGGCCACCTTCGAGGTGGTGACCGAGTTAGCAACGAGATCGCTGTTCTGGATGCTGTTGGTTAACGCCAGCTTTGAGTAGGCGATGGCCGCGGTTGCTGCAACGTCAGCGTTGGTGATCGTGCTGTCGGCGATCATGCCGGCGTTGACCGCCCCGGTGGCGATGAAGGGGTTGGGATAGGTGCCACTCAAACTGCCACCAGCGGCTCCGCTGGGGGGGAAGCTGAGACCGGCAGCCAGATCAGCAGCGGTGATCGAACCGTCGAGCACCATCGAACCAGTGATCGCGTTCGGAGCAACCATCGGGTTCGGATACGATCCGGTCAGGCTCCCACCGGCCGGCCCAATCGGCGGCAGCACCGTCGGCAACACCCCCGGAGCGATGTCCTGCAACGAGACCGAGCTGTCGGCAATCTTGACGCTGGTGATGGCGTTGTTGGCGATGGTCGGGTTGGGGTAGGTACCGGTGAGGTCACCGCCGGCCGGTCCGCTGGGGGGCAGGGTTGTGGGGATGATTCCAGCGACGAGGTCGGCAGCGGCGATGGTGCCGTCGACGATGGTGGCGCTGGTGACGGAGTTGGGGGCGAGTGTTGGGTTGGGGTAGGTTCCCATGAGCGCCCCCCCGGCAGGTCCGTTGGGGGGGAGGGCAGTGGGGAGTGTGCCGGGAGCGAGGTCAACGGCCTGGATGGAACCATCGGCGATCTTGGCGGAGTTGACGGCGCTGTTGGCGAGTGTTGGGTTGGGGAAGTTGCCGGTGAGGTCGCCCCCAGCGGGTCCGCTGGGGGGGAGGGAGGTTGGGAGTGTTCCTGGGGCGATGTCGGCGATGGTGATGGAGCCGTTCTGGATGGATGCGGAGTTGACGGCATCGTTGGCGAGCTTTGCGGCGGTGACGGCACCGTTGGCGAGCTTGTTGGCCGTCACCGATCCGTCCACAAGCTTGTTGGTGGTAACCGCACCGTCGGCAAGCTTGTTGGTCGTGATGGCACCGTCAGCAATCTTGGCCGAGGTAATCACCCCCAGTGCAACGATGGGGTTGGGATAGTTGCCGGTGAGGTCACCGCCGGCCGGTCCGCTGGGGGGCAGGGAGTTGGGCAGGGCGTTCGCGGCGAGGTCGGCAGCGGTGATGCTGCCGTCGGTGATCATCGTCCCGGTGATCGAGCCACCGTTAATGGCGAGAGACACCACCGGGCCGTTCGCGTTGGTGACCTTGATGACACCATCGGTTGCCTGGACACTTTGCACCCCGGAGCCACCAGTGCCTGGGGTCGAGCTGATGGTGATGGTGCTGCCGTTGCGGTTGACAGTGGTTCCACCATCACCAACGATGGAGATCGCACCCTCGGTCCCGTTGATCGAGGTGACTCCGCCGTTGAGCGCGCGCTCGGCGACGATGGCACGGTAGGTGTAGGGCGAGGAGGCCAGCGGCGTGCGCGGCGTCAGCTCGCTGCCGCCATCGACGGAGATGGCGAGGAAGTAGGGCTTGTCGAAGGGGAGGGAGAGCGAGTTGAGTGCGCCGAGTTCGATGGAGAAGACGCCGTTGAGAGTCTGTGCGTTGTGCGTCTCGCTCCAGAGTTCGCTGCCGGCGTTGGCGGCATCGAAGATTTTGACGGTGATGGCGTGTCCGCCGTCAGGGAGCGGGACGTTGAGGTTGTTGGTGGCGAGTCCCTGGAAGCTGATGATGCGCGGCACCTGGGCGAACAGGGAGGTGGCAACGAGCAGAGAAGCTCCGGCTGCCACGAGTGATCGTCGCAATGTCATGGGAGGGATGGTTTGAGGGGTAAATGTGGAAGAAGATGGTGCACAAACATACGCTGCCACGCCCAGTGCGCGGTTGGATCGTCCTTGCGGGAGTGTAAGGCTTGGCATCAACCAGCGGCTGCTCCACACCCACCAGTCCTGGTCCATACTGTGCAATACGGGATGAGCGGGGTTGAAGGGTGTGTGGGTGACAGGGAGGCAGCGCCCCAAAAGTACGGTGGTGGCGTAAATCCCCTGCGGTGGGGAACTCGTCCGCCCGTGCAGTGCGTCCTGAACACAGCGTCCCTCTTGAGCATCTGGTGTAGCGTGAATTGCTGATGGTTCGTTGAAATCGCTACCTCCGCTTCTCCCTCCCGTCGTATCGTGCTGGCCCCGAATCCCTATCTTTGCCCGGTTCTCTCACAGGCTTCCACGATTGCTGCTCGATGAGATCAACACTTCGCTCCCCCCTGCGCGGCACTCTTCTTCCGCTCCTTCTCCCCTTCCTCCTCTGTTGCTCTGCCGTTCGCGCGCAGGTCACTCCCGGCTCACTCTTTCTTGGAGTGGAGGGTGGAGCGGGCATCTACCTCGGTGAGTTCAATACGTTCGAGACTGGTGGCGACTTCCAGATCATTCCGGGGTTCGATGGCGCGGTCTCGCTGAAGTACGTCTTCAGTCCCTACATCGCGCTCAACGCGTCGGCGGGCTACAGCAACTTCATCCATCGCATCATCGACAGCACACGCAACACGTACGCCCGCAGCTTCTTCGGGCCTGTTGGCACGCCCACCTATCCTGGCTCCACCGTAGCGTTCACCGAGCGCAATCATCTGGAGATCGTCCGCTACATCCTTGCCGGGCAGGTCTACCTGCTTCCCCGTTCGCGCGTCGTTCCCTACATCACCGCCGGTATTGGACTGGACCATTTCACCCCGCGCAACGACAGCGGCCAGCAGCTCCCCACAAACCTGACGGGCACCTACTCGCGCCAGTCGTTCATTGCTCCGCTCGGCATCGGCGTCGAGTTCTACTTCAGCCGCGGGTTCAGCGCATTCGCCAACGCTACCTACTACTTCAACACAACCGACTATCTGGACGGCTTCGCCAACTATCTCTCCTACGGCTCGGCAGCAACAATCAACGGTCCGGGAACGGGGGCAACCAACTACGACTACACGATGGCGCTGACCGCCGGCATCACCGTTGCGCTCTACCAGCCCGACGACAACGCGATGCCTCCGGTGCCACCCGACACCGTGCGGCCCGACACGTCGGCCCGGACGGCACCTCCCCGCCGACCCGGACGTTCCGGCTTCCCGCCTGCCGGTCCGCTGCGTCCAACTCCAAACGACCGCGATGGTGACGGCCTGACCAACGACGAAGAGGTGTCGCGGTACCGAACGAACCCCGACAACGCCGACACCGACGGTGACGCGTTGAACGACGCCGACGAACTCCACCTGAGCAACACCAGCCCGAACAGCGCCGACACCGACGGCGACGGTCTGAACGACGGTGCCGAGGTGATCGTTCACGGCACCAATCCGCTTGTGCGCGACACCGACGGCGACGGCCTCACCGACGGGGAGGAGGTGAACCGCACACTCTCCGACCCTCTTCTGCCGGACAGCGACGGCGACGGTGTGGGCGACCGCGACGACGCGTGCCCCACGGTTCCCGGCAGTGCTGCGCGGCGTGGATGTCCCTAAGCGCAGGCGAGAGGCGATGACGGTCAGGGTGGATCGTCGCCGTCGATGTTCCCGGCGTGTTGCCGCGATCTCCGTGCCGGTTCTCCGATTGGAGAGCCAGGGGGGTGTGGGTGAGGCGATACGGTGGAAGTCCAGGTCCCGGCTCCTCGCAATGCGCGCTCCAGAAGTCTCATATCATCTTCTGTCTATCCCATGTCGTTCTCCGTTGCCTCCTCTCTCCGCGCGCTCCTGTTCGGTGCGCTTCTCGCCACTGGCGCTGCGCGCCTTCTCGCGCAGGATGCTCCTCCGGCCACAACCACTCCTGCGGATGTGCGGGGCGATTCCGACCGTGACGGTGACGGGTTGACCGATACGGAGGAGGCGAACACCTACAACACGAACCCGGACGTGGCAGACACCGACGGTGACGGGCTGCGCGATGGCGACGAGGTGAAGACCTATCGAACCAATCCGCGCTCGCGCGACACCGACGGCGACAACCTGCCGGACAACGAGGAGATCCAGCGGCGCACCAATCCCATCGCCTCCGACACCGACGGCGACGGTTACAGCGATGGCTCGGAGGTCTACGCCTACGGCACCGATCCCACCGATCCCAACAGCCATCCGGGTACGGCAAAGGGGACAACCGACGCGTGCAACGGCGCAGTGGAGCTGACGTTCGATGAGGGGAGCGCCGTTCTCGACCCCATCAATCGTCCCGACAACTTCCAGAAGCTCGACGCCCTCGTGGAGTGTCTTGGGCGGTGCAGAGAGATGAAGCTGCTGATAGTGGGCCATGCCTCCCCGGACGGATCGCGCGCTGCGAACGACAGGCTCTCGGAGATGCGGGCGAACGAAATCTTCGTCTATCTCCTCAGTCGCGGCGTTGACGAGGCGCGGGTGGAGGACGTGTACGGTCGCGGCAGCCGTTCGCCGCGTGCCGTCGTTCGTGGTCTGCTGACCGAGCACGCCCGGCGCTATCTCTACGCCCGCGACCGCCGTGTGGTGATCTACCTGCTCAACACGTGCAACAGCACGCGCGGTTCGCTGTAGTCTCTTCAGGGTTCAGGTTCTCGGGGATACGATGGCAGCGCAACCCACTCCGCACGAGTTCGATCAGCGCATCGCTGCGGCGCCAACGCCCCTGCGTCGTCTTGAGCTGCTCCACCAGGCAGCCTCGGCGCTCTGCCGCGACCACCCCCGGCGTGCGCTGGAGTACGCCGGGGAGGCGTGCCAGATCGCGGTGGACCTGAACAGAGGACGCGACAGGGGGGAGAGCCTTCTGCTGATGGGGAACTGTCGTGGTCTGATCGGAGCCTATGCCCCCGCCCTGCGGGATTATCGCAGCGCGCTCCGTCTCTTCCGTCGCGTTGCCGACAGCACGGGCGAGTCTCGGGCCGTTGAAGGGCTGGGGACGATCTACCTCCGGCAGGGACTCTTTGCCCGCGCGTTCACCGAGTTCCGCCGCGCTGTTGCCCTGTGGCGCGGCACGGACGAACCTGCAAAGGCCGCCGCACCGCTTCTCAACATCGGCATCATCTACGCCACCATCTCCGAGTTCGAGAAGGCGCTCGTCACGCTTGCCGAGGTTCTCGACATCGTCGAGAAGGAGGCGGGGGGCGAGGAGCGGTGGGAGATGATTCGGGAGAGCGCGCTCAACACGACGGCCGGGGTGTACAAGCACCTCTCCGACTATACCACGGCCGCGACGTATCTACAGCGCGCGCTTGCGCTTGCCGAAGCGCGTGGTGAGCGCCGCGCCGTTGCCGTGACGCGCAGCAACCTGGGGGCGCTCCTCATCGACATGGGGGAACACGAGGCTGGCCGTGCGCTTGTTGAAGGTGCCATCGTGGTGGCGCGCGAGATGGAGAACCGGGAATGGGAGGCACGGTTCCTTGGCACCCTTGCAGTGCTGCACGAACACCTCGGCGAGCTGGAGACGGCAGAGGAACTCGTGCGCACCGCGCTGACCCTTGCCGAGTCGATTGATGCGAAGCAGGCGTGTACTTCGTCAAGGCTCTGGCTCGGCACCATCCTCCGCCGTGCGGGGCGTATGGAGGAGGCACTCGTGGAACTGCTCGCCGTGCGGGAGGAGGCGCAAAGGCTCGGTCTGCGCCAGAGCGAGCAGGATGCGGAAGAGCAGCTTGCCCAGGCCTACGAGAGCCTCGGCGACAGCGCGAGCGCACTCCATCACCTGCGCGCGCACCTGGCGCTCGCCAGCGATATCGAGGGGGCTGCGCGCCAGCGTGCGGCGGTGGAGATGCGTCTCCGTTCAACCATCGAGCGCATGGAACGGGAACAGGATGCTCTGCGACGGGAACAGACGCGTCTACAGGAGGAGCAGGGCCGAAGTGCCGAGGCGTTGCTCGCAAGCTCGATGGAGATTGCTGATAGAGATCATCTGCTGGAACGGTTGCGCGACCGCGCTGCGCGCATTGCCGACGGTGATGCGGAGGCGGCGGTGCTGGCACGGGGGATGCTGCGCGATATCGAGGGGATTGGTGGTGGACGGGATCGGCTGGACGGTCGCCTTCTACTCCTGCACGCCGACCTGCGCGAGGTGCTCGTTCGTCGCTTCCCCGCGCTGACGCCCGCCGAGCTTCGCGTCTGTCTGCTGGTGAGCGCCGGGATGTCGTCGCAGGAGATTGCCGACCTGCTGGGCGTTGGCTACCGCACCGTTGAAACCCACCGCTGCCGTGCTCGCAGTGTGCTGGGCCTTGAACGCTCGACAAATCTCACCACCTTTCTTCAGTCGCTCTGAACGGCATATCCCTCGCGCAGGAGCACAGCGCTCCTGCGCTCCACCGCATATCGTCTCCGTGATTTCTCCGTGAATGCGCCCGTGCTGGCGATGCGAGGCTGTGGGTCATTTCGATGAACACATTCCTCAATCCCTCTGCAAAAGCCCATGCACTTCTTCTCCTTCCTGCGTTCGAGTTCTGTGCTTCCAGCACCTCAGCCCTTCTCCCGCCTTTCACGCCTCCTCTTCCTCCAGTCCCTGCTGATGACTGTGCTGGCTGCCACTGCACGCGCACAGCCCGTCGCTGAACGGTTCGAGTGGATCAGTCCGCGCTTCTCGCTCCAACCCCTCTCCGCTCCACGACATATCAATGGTGATACCGTGGCAGTCTACGCATCGGGCTTCGTGCTGCGCTCGACAGATCGCGGTGCCGGGTGGCAGCGGCTGGAGGGCGATCCAGCGACGGACACGCTGCGGATGCAGGCGCGATGGTTCGATAGGGAGCATGGATGGGGTGTGCTGTACGGTCCGCTTTTCTACCTCTCGGATACCATTGCCTACCGCACCAGCGATGGTGGAGCAACGTGGCAGTTCCTCACGCTCCCCATGAAGGTTCGGCAGTTCGGTCCCGTGAACCGGGACAGCGCGTTTGCCATCGACAGTGAGGGACGGCTCTTCCGCACCGATGACGGCGGAGCCGTGTGGAGCCTGCTCTCGATCGGGAGTGGGGTGATGGCGCAGAGACTGTGGACTCACTCGCCCCATCGTCTTCTTCTTGCCGCAGGTGATGCTGGTGGCACGTCCCTGTTCCTCTCAACCGATGACGGGAACACCTGGAACCGTTCCTCCTTTACCTCGGCCTCCGGCACAACGCAGACGATGCCGGAGCTTGCGGACCTCACCTTTGCCGACACCTTGGTGGGTCTGGCCTGGGGAGCGAACAACCTGCTCTACCGCACCGTGGATGGCGGAGCGGTGTGGACCTATGCTGGTTCCGCTGTCGAGCGTGCGAAGAGGGACAGCGCAATCCTCCCGGAGCTGTTGTCGATAACGATGGCGAGCAGGGAGCGGGGCTGGGCGCGCGGCTACTTCGACGAGATCTATGCTACAGCCGACGGCGGCACGACGTGGAGCGTGCAGGATACCGGCTCTGCTCCTGCCTACACGGTCATCGCCGGCAACACTGTGGTGGTGCGCCGCCCGAAGCTCCACGCTCTTTTCGCGCTCGACGAGGAACACGCAATCGCCACCGGAGTGGAGGGGAACCTCGTTGTCACGGTCAACGGAGTGGTGTGGCAGTCGATGAACCCTCCGGCGATCAACGAGTATCTCACGTCCGCGAGCTTCCCGACCACCGAGATCGGCTGGGTGGGGGGGATCAAGGGGGGAGTGCTCCGCACTGCCGACGGTGGGATGACGTGGCAGCGGCAGAGGCAGGGGGACACCGCGCCGGTTGTGGCTCTTGCGGCAACTGATCCGTTGAATGCCTGGATTGTTGGGGCGAAGGGGGTGTATCGAACGAGCGATGGAGGTGAACACTGGCAGTTCGTTCCAGTGACGGGATTCCCTGTCGACTCTTCCGTTGCGCAGGGGATGGTGTTCTACAGCGGTATACGGGCGCTCAGCATGGTGGACAGGAATTGTGGCTGGGTGGCGGGGGTACGCGGTGCGGTCCATCGCACCGTTGATGGAGGGCTGCACTGGTCTCCCTGTTCGCCCCTCCCCGGCGCTGCTCCCCTCCTCCACGCCGTCTGCTTCGTTGACACCGCAACGGGCTGGGTGGTGGGAGAGGAGGGAGCCGTGTTCAGAACCGACGATGGCGGGGAGAGCTGGCAACCTCAGGTAACCGGCGACACGGTGATTGCGATGACGTCGCAGCTCCAGCCCCTCTACGACGTCTCGTTCCTGGATCACGAGCACGGCGTTGTGGGGGGAGCGGCGGGAAGAATCTTCGTCACCGCCGATGGCGGCACAACGTGGACGCGTGGAACGGGGGAGGGAATCCGCAGGGACTACCTGTTTACCAGCGTGCGCTACCTGGCGCCTGGGGATCTCCGTTGCGGTGGCTTGTTCAACACGGGGTTTGGTCCCGTAGGGGTCGTTGGGAGGTCGGTGGAGGGAAGAGACTGGGGACTTCCTGCAACGGTGTTTCCCGGAACCATTGGTCCGGTGAACGACATAGCCTTCGCGAATGCGAACTGCGGCATGCTTGTGGGCAAGGATGGTGCAATTCTGCGGTACACTCGCGCGGTGCAGGCGGCGGTGCCCTCGCCGGTCCACACCGAATCGACGGTTCGCATCCTGCCCAACCCTGCTGCCGATCGCGTCCAGGTGGAGATGCCGCCCCATCAGCGTGCTCTGGTGCAGGTGGTCGATCTGCGTGGAACAGTCGTCGCCGTGGGACACTCCTCCAACGCTCCGCGGTACTCGTCGGTTCCGGTCGACCTCTCCGCGTGCCCTGCCGGCACCTACCGGCTCACGGTACAGGTGGATGGGGTGATTGTGAACGGGAGCATTGTGGTTGTGCGGTAGTGGAGAGAGGGGGGGTGAGCCGTCGATTGCTCGCACTTCCTGCCCAGATGAACCGTTCGTTGCTGACCGAGTGCGCCAGTTCCATCGACTCGAAGCGGCGCACTCGTCTTTCTCTCGTTGTCCCCTGCTCCGGTTCTATCGCACTGGCGGCTGTCGCATCCGCCATACCCCGAACGTTCGCGGCAGGTTTCCGTCTCTGCCTGCAAACCGTGGGAACTCTTTCATCGTGTGGAGCGTTGCCTCGGTATCTCTCTTCGTCGCCACGCCAACTGTATCGCCTTGGGCCACCCTGCTCTTCAACGGTGAGGAGCGTGCCTTGAGTGCCATATGGTCTGGACGATCTACCCCTAGCAGCCTGCAACTAGGCTGACCCATCCCTGATCTTCTCTTTCCGGCAGTCTTGACACCAGTGATCCGGCAGTTTCTGCCTGGTCAACGGGAACGCCATCCTGTACCCAGCGGATGGTGGCGGACGGTCTATGGAGTTCATGCACGGTTCTGCTGCGCTGGACCGGAACGTTTCTATAACGAGGGAGGACGACGATGCCACGCGGAGACAAGAGCAGCTATACGGACAAGCAGAAGCGCCAGGCGGAGCATATCGCCGAGGGATACGAGAAGCGGGGAGTGGGGGAGAAGGAGGCGGCGAGCCGCGCCTGGGCAACAGTGAACAAGGAGACGGGAGGAGGGAACAGATCAGGAAGCGGGCGTGGGCACAAGGACACGCACGAGTCCTCGCGGAAGGGCGGGCATAGCGGCGGCCACAGCCTCTCGACGGAGGAGCGGAGTGCTGCGGCGAAGAAGGGGTGGGAGACCCGCCGCGCACACGGCAAGGGGTGAGGTGGTTTTGCAGATGTATCCGAGGCCCATCACACACCAACGAGTTCCACGACAGAACCAGACTTCATCCACGATCATCAAACACAACTATCGCAGGAGGCTATCATGGCAGAGCGTTTTGACGACAGCCGCAACTGGCGCGGAGCGGGGGGATACGAGGATCAGGGGTATGAGGAGAGCGGATACGGTGGCAATCGCAACGCCGACTACGAGTCGAGGCAGGGTGGCCGCGGCCCCTACGGTGGCGGCCACCGCGGTTACCGGCAGGAGGGGCAGTACGGCCGGGGTGGAGGCCAGCAGTATGGCGAGCAGCGGCACGGTGATGGTGGCGGCCGTGGCTATGGATATGACCGGATGGGGAATCAGGGACAGGGAGGGTATGAGTCGAACGAAGGAGGACGCTCGGGGATGAACCGTGGCGGCGGCTATGACGAGCCGTGGCAGGAGCGCAGGGGATACGGACACGGGGGAGAGTACGATCACGGCGGCCGCGGTGGTTCGCTCGGCCGTCGGGACTACGAGGGTGGCTACGAGCGTTCCGGCAATCGTGGTGGCGGACGGTATGAGGAGGAGGGCTATGGCCGTGGTGGACACCGGGGGGGTGGTGTCGAGTACGGTGATCGTGAAGGGGGACGGCAGGGAATGCACCGTGGTGGCGGCAACTACGGTGGCGGGTACGAGGGCCGCGGCGGTTATCAGGGTGGTGGAAACTGGGGCGGCGGCCGGGAAGAGGGATGGCAGCGCGGAGGGGAAGGGCGTGGCGGCTACGGGCAGCGTGGCGGCTACGAGGAGCGTGGTGGTTACGGTGGCAGGGAGGAGAATGAGGGGTACGGTCGGCAGCGTGGTGGCGGGTATGGCTCCTCACCAGACTATGATCGCAGCCGTTATGGCGGTGACGAAGACTATGGCGGCCGTGAGGGACAATACGGTCGCGGCGGCCGCCGCTAGCGGTTGCATCGCCAGGTTCCAATCGACACATCCTTTCTACACCTTCAATCAGGAGTATCCACTATGGCACAGCATCGCGATGATCGCGAGCGCGCATGGGAGCGCTACGACGAGCAGGACCAGAATTATGGGGGTCGCGGCGGGTCAGCCCGTGGCGACTACGAGCAGACCTACGATTCAGGCTATGGGCGTGGGGAATGGGGCGGGCGTGGCGGCTATCAGCAGCAGCAGGAGAGCGAGTATGGCGGTTCGCGGGGGAGCAGCGATGAACAGGGGGGGCGTGGACGCCGGGGTGGGGGGTATGAGGAATACGGGCGTGGCGGCGGTGGAAGGCAGGAGTTGGAGCGCGGACGTTCGGGCGGAATGGGGCGTGAGGAAATGATGGGCGGTCGTGATCGCCAGGGGTGGGGTGGACGGCAGCAGGACGAAGAGGGCTACGGTGGCGGTTACGAGACGCGCAGTGGCGGGCAGGGTGGCAACTGGGGGACCGAATATCGCGGAGGTCGCCAGGCCGGAAACTGGAGTCACGATGGAGAGGGGGGAAGTCGTGGAGGCGGCAGTTGGGGCAATGGCCCGCAGGGGCAGGGGGGCAACTGGAGTGCCGGACAGAACGAGATGCAGGGCGGCCATCGTAGCGGTGGGCAGTCCGCACAGATGGGAGGGAGCTGGAACGGCGGCGGACAGAGCGGTATGCAGGGCGGGGGAGGTGGTCGTCAGGGTGAGGCCGGTCCCGGCTGGGGAGGCGGTCAGAGTGGCAGCCAGTGGGGTGGCCAGAACGGCAACAGGGGTGGTCAGGGACGATGGGGCGGCGACGCTTCCGGCAATGGAGGCAACAACGCACAGGGGTGGGGTGGTTCGCAGTCGGGAGGGGGTGCCTACTCCGGTCGCGGACCGAAGGGCTATCAGCGTTCCGACGACCGTATCAGGGAGGACGTGTGCGAGCGCCTGACACAGGAGGGGCAGCTCGACGCAAGCGAGATCGAGGTTGCGGTGCAGAACGGCGAGGTGACGCTCAGCGGCACCGTCGAGCAGCGCCAGTGGAAGCGGATCGCCGAGGACACCATTGAAAACATTCCCGGCGTGAAGGATGTCCACAATCAGCTTCGCACCGCATCGCTGTCGTCGAACGGACAGGGGACGAATGGTGGTTCGCAGTCATCGTCAAGTTCGTCGCGGAACTCGTCGCAGCAGTCCGGCCAGAGCTTGAATGCACAGAGCGATGCAGGGCAGAGCGCCGAGAAGAACACGAAGCGATAGGGCTGTTGCGGGAAATCACCCTCTATGACTTCTGCAACAGAAACGCCCCGCATCAGCCAGCGCTGGTGCGGGGCGATCTGTGTAGGGTGCCGGACTACCTGCGTCGCACGAGCCGTGCAACGGTTTCTACATGGTAGGTCTGGGGGAACATGTCCACTGGCTGCACCTGTTCAACGCCGTACCGCTCCGCCAGGATCGCGCAGTCGCGTGCCTGTGTTGTCGGGTTGCAGCTCACATAGCTGATGCGCTCCGGTCCGCGCTCCAGCAGTGCGCGGGTAACGTCCTCGTGCATCCCCGCCCGTGGTGGGTCGATGATGACTACGTCGGGGGAGGGGAGGTCGCGTCCCTCCTCGCCGAGCAGCACCGCGCGCAGGTCTCCTGCAATGAACCGCGCGTTCGCCACACCGTTCCGCTCCGCGTTGGCCCGTGCGTCCTCCACCGACCCCGCGTTGATCTCGACTCCTATCACCTCGCGTGCGGTTCGCGCCGCGGCAAGCGTGATCGTTCCCGCGCCGCAGTAGAGGTCCCACGCAACGTCGGTCGGTTGCAGACGGGCGGCATCGAGTGCGAGTTGGAAGAGCCGTTCGGCCTGGCCGGTGTTGGTCTGGAAGAAGCTGAAGGGGGAGAGGACGAAATTGTTGCCGGCAATCCGTTCGGTGAGCGTGCCCGATCCGTACAGCGTCCGCAACTCCTGCGTAAAGGATACCTGCGCCTTGCCACGGTGCACCCCCTGCACAATCGTCGTGATTTCGGGAACCGCGGCGCGCAGCGCGGCGGCATACTTCTCCATCACCTCCTCCGCCTCGTCGCTCGTGACGAGGATGACCATCACCTCGCCCGTGGCCTCCGACTCACGGACGATCAGGTGTCGCAGCAACCCCTTGTGGCTTCGCGCGCCGTAGGGCCGCAGCCCGTGTTCCAGCGCGAATGCCCGCGTCGTTGCAATGATGCTGTTGCTCCGCTCCGATTGCAGCAGGCACTCGCGGACGTCGAGCACGCGGTCGAACCTGCCACTCGCGTGCAGGCCAAGGGCGAACTCGCGGTCGAGCGGGTCGCCCGAGGCGATCTCCTCGTCGGTCACCCAGCGGCGGTCGCCGAAGCTGAACTCCATCTTGTTCCGGTAGAAGAACGGACGGTCACAGCCGAGCGTCTCCAGGACCGGCACGTCGTGCAGTCCGCCGATCCGCTCGAAGGCATCCACCACGTGCTGGCGCTTCCAGCGAAGCTGTTCGCTGTAGGCCATCTGCTGGCGACTGCATCCCCCGCAGTCCGGCAGGTGGATGCAGGGAGGATCGACACGTCCCGGACCCGGCTCCACCACCTCGATGAGCTTTGCCTCGGCGTGGCGCCGCCGCGCGCGGAGTACCTGTGCGCGAAGCCGATCCCCCGGCACCGCGTCGTCGACGAACACGGCCATCCCCTCGTAGCGCCCCACCGAGCCTCCCTCGAACGCCGCTGCATCGATTGTCAACTCGATCACTGTGCCGGGCTTCAGCTTGCGCTTCGGGGCATTCTGGCTGGGAGGGAGGGAAGTTTCGGGATCTGACATTGCTCTTCGGGATGGAACAGGCTCCCGCCGCACCGAAGTGCGCGGGAGCCTGAAGGGTGAAACGTCCAGGAACGGCGAGTGAGAGAGTCGTGCCTAGCTCTCCGTCGATGTAATCGGCGGTGCCGGGTCCATGCGCTTGCGTGAGCGCCACTCGATGTAGCCGCCGAGCGCAATCGAGCCGAGGATGATGATGTTGAGCACCAGCGAGATCATGCGCTGGGTCTCGAAGCCCTCGCGCACATACTCCATGGTGACGGTGTGGTTGCCTGCCGGCACCACCACCCCGCGCAGCAGATAGTTGGTCTGGACGATGTCGGTCGGCTTGCCGTCGATGGCTGCACGCCATCCCGGCGGGAAGTGCACCTCGCTCACGACGAGGAAGTTGTTTCCCGGACCCGGCGCGTTCACCTTCATCTCGATGTGGTGCTCCTCGTGCCGTGTAAATGCCACCGTTCCTCTGCCGGGGTTCATCGGCGCCCCTGAAGGACGTGCGCTGTCGGCGACGCTGTCGCCCGGCATGGGGAGTGGAGCGGTCGTTCCGGGCGTGTAGCCCACCGGATCGATCTTCGTCTTCAGCGCCTCGTGGAGCCACGCCACCTCGCGCGGGTCGAAGCTCTGCTTGCCGGTGGCGCGGTAGCTGGTGTCGCCGATCATCGTGAGCACTGCGCTGTCGCTTGCAACCTCTACGCGGTTGACGAACCATGCGCGTGGCAGCACGTTCGGGTTTTCGGAGACGATCACTCCCCGCCGCATCTGTGACTGGAACACCGGCTTCAGCGTCGGGTCGATGAGTCCGTTCGCTATCGTGTACTTCATGTTCAGGATATTCCAGGCCAGCGGCGTTGTGGGAAGGTTCCCGGTGAGCGAGTCGGGCTTGGTCCTGTCGGTATAGTCCAGGAAGTTCTGATAGCTCCGCATCTTCGCCGCGTGGTAGCCCATCACGTGCTCGTAGCCCTTGCGTGCCGGGTAGTTGGCCGGCACCGTTGCGTCGAGAATGCGGTAGAGCGACGAATCCTTCTTCAGGAAGTCGTCGGTGTCGGTGCTCTCGAACGCCGCAAACGCCTCCTGTTTGGGGATGGTCTTCAGCGGACGGTAGTCCACGCGCCACAGGTCGATCATGGCGACGAGGATGACCGCCACCGTGAGGAGTGTGCTGGCGATCTTGCCGCGCATGTAGAGCCAGGCGAGGGCGATGGTTGCCCCGCCGCAGACGAGCGACCACACCCAGTCCTCGATCATCTTCGAGTAGATGATGCCGGCAATCGAGGCCAGCTCCTGCTGCTTCTGTCCGATCCCCTCGATGTAGGAACTCTTCATCAGCGTGACGGCGAGCAGGCCGAAGAGAATGACGCCGATCCAGCCGAAGGTCCAGTTGCGCATCGAGCGCTCCTCGCGCTTCATCACCGCGGCGTCGTTCGCGTGGGCGCGCCGGGCGTTGATGATCGACTGGAGGCCGAGTCCCGCCAGGATCGGCAGGGCGAACTCCAGCAGCACCAGCGACTGGCTCGGTGCCCGCAGCTTGTTGAAGCTCGGAACGTAGTTGTAGAAGAAGTCGTAGATGAAGCCGAAACTGTTGCGCCCGAAGGAGAGGAAGAGGCCGAACAGCCCTATCACCATCAACGCCTGGGCGAACCTGTCGCGTCGATTGCGCACGAAACCGAGCAGACCGAGCAGGAGCACCCCTGCGCCAACGTAGTGTCCTGCGTCGGTGAAGGGCATCTGCCCCCAGTAGGTGTTGGCCGAGGTCTTCTGAATGCCCTGCTTTGCATCCTCGACCGTCGTCCAGCCGAAGCCGAAGTAGTTCGGGTTGAGGTAGGTGATAACCTCCTGCGGCGAGAAGCTCCAGTCCGTTGCGTACTGGTAGCCGTGGCCGCCGTCGGAGGTCTCCTTGTCCTTCGCGCTCGTCCGCATCGGCCCTGCACCGCGTGTGCTGTAGGGAGTGTACTCGGCAACCGCGCTATAGCGGTCGATGCCGGTGCCGTAGGTGATGGCTCCGGCCAGCAGCGCTATGGCAGCGGCTCGAACCACGCCGGTGGAGACGTTCCGCTGCTTCGTGACGATACCGTTGATAAGCTCGAACAGGAGGAAGATGCCGAACGCACACGCGCCGTAGAAAAGCGTCTGCGGGTGCCCGGACTCCGACGCCACGTGAACCGCGGCAACCAGCAGTCCGGCGTAGAGGAAGCTCCACCGCTCGATCAGCTTCTCCATGCAGAGCAGAATCCAGGGGAAGCTGGCGAGCACCATGATCTTCGTGTTGTGCCCGATCATCGCGTAGATGATGATCCACGTGCTGAAGATTGCGGCAAGCGCGGTGAAGAGCGCCACTCCGCGCTCCACACGCCGCGCGCGCATCAGCGTGTACATCCCCGCGCCGTAGAAGATGTAGTAGAGGATCACGCGCGTGGTGTAGAACTCGTGGCCTATCGCCGAGAACGTCTTCTCACCGATACCAATAACCGTCATCGTCAGGTCCCACCACCTGTCGCCCGTCACCAGCAGCGCGCCGAAGCCGGGCATGCCGCTGAAGATGTTCGGAATCCAGAACGGAAGCTCCCCCTTCGCGCTGACGCTGTTCAGGTAGGGGAGAAAGCTCTGCCACGAGATGTTGTCGTTCGCCTCGAACACCATGCCGCCGAAGATGACCTTGTTGAAGAAGATCACCACCGCAATCAGGATCAACCCGATGCAGGCGGGGGAGCGGAACGTTGCGGGGATCGAGTTGAGCCAGGCAGAGACGGGATCGCTCTTCACCGGTTGGGGGCGTGCGGATGCACCGCTGCGTGGACGTTGTGGCGTGCTCGACGATGAGGCCATGAGCGGGTATGGGAGTTGGGAAAAGAGAGTGCGAGATGTGCGGAGCAGTTCGCCCGATCCTGACGGAGCGGGTCGAGTGGAAGACGCCAAATATAGAGCCGGGAGGAGAATCAGGAGCGGGAAGCACGGAATGATGGTGGGTGAGGGAGCAGGGGGAGAGGCTGCGGGAGGGACGGCGTGTGTCCGCCAGGGTGGACCTCCGTGAAGCGTCGGGCAGGAGATGGCGGTGGGCGTGTGAAGCACCGCTCAACGCTCTCGGTTCCGTATCATGCCGCGCGACCATCCAACGCCTCCGCAATGACCACTGCGTACTGGAGAGCCTTGCCGATGCTGCGTGGTGCCTGTGCGCTCTCGCTCGGCATCCTGCTGGCCCGATGGCTCGTTCCTCCACTCGACGCACTCCTCGCTCTCCTTGGGCTTGCGTCCGCGCTGCTTCTCCTCGCATTGCGTGCTGGCAGAAGGCGTGAACTGCCGACCGCTGCCGCAACCATCGCTGCCGTCGTTGTTGCCGGCATGGTGCTCTCCGTTCTTCGCGACGACGCTCTTTTCGACTCCTTCTCCGGTCTCCAGCTCAACGACGTCGATGCCGTGGGGCGGGTGGTCTCCGGTCCGGTGGTGAGGGAAGGACCGGGCCGGGAGCGCGTGGAGTACCTGCTCGATCTCGACTCGCTGATCTTCCGCAACTCGGTTGCGCGCCTGCACCGCCGCGTGCTGGTTCGCGTGGAGGACACAACAGCGTTCGACCCTGCGCTGCTCCCCGGTCCTGGCAACCACGTCGTGCTGCGCTGCGCGTTCGAGGTGCCGCAGTCCGATCCGCCACCGGGTGTGTTCGATAGGGGATCGTTCCTTGCCGCTCGCGGCGCAACAGCCCTGGTAGCAGTTCGCGACGTTGCCGACATCGCGATCACCGGTCGCGACGGTCGTTCCTGGATCGAGCGCCTGACCGGCGATGTGCGCGAGGGGGTGCGGCGATTCGCCGAGCGACATGTACGGGGCGAGGAGGGGGAGATCGTGCGTGCGCTCGTCACCGGCGAGCGCGATGGCATCGATCCAGAAACGAACGACGCGTTTCGCCGCACAGGGACGCTCCACGTCCTCTCGGTGAGCGGACTTCACGTCGGCATCCTTGCGCTTGCTCTCTTCGTGGTGGTCTCGTGGTGGCGCAATCGGTGGGGGCAGGTGCTCCTCTTCACGGCGCTCCTCGTTCCCTATGTTGTGCTGACGGGCGCGGCACCGCCGGTTCTGCGTGCAGGGCTTATGGCCGTGGTGTTCATGATTGCCCGTGCCGGTGCCAGGCCCGCGCATCCGCTCAACATCCTCGGCGCGGCGGCGCTGCTGATCCTTGTCGCCGACCCCGCTGCGCTCTTTGATCTCGGCTTCCAGCTCTCGTGCGCCTCGGTGGCGGGAATCGTGATGATCGTTCCGGCGCTGGACCATCGGATGCGGCGCGCTGCTCCACGATTGTGGCGGCAGACGTGGCTGCGCTGGACGGCACAACTCCTTGCCATGTCGTGTGCCGCGCAGCTCGCAACGCTTCCGATCATTCTCTCCGTGTACGGCACCGTCAGTCCGGTCTCACCGTTCGCCAACCTTCTTGTGGTGCCCTTGATGAACGGTGCGCTCGGTGCAGGAATGCTCGGCGCCCTTGCCACTCCTCTTTCGGATACGCTCGGCTCCTGGTTCGGTGCTGCCGCATACCTCCTGGTCGGGCTGTCACGGTGGATTGCCGTGGAGTGCGCGTCGCTCTGGTGGGCGCAGGTCGCGCTCCCCTCGCTGAGCACCGCCGGAGCTGTTGTGCTCGGCCTTGCAATCATGCTGATAGTGGCGCGGCGGGGATGGCGTCTCGTTCCGCGTGCCGTGATGGTCCTGGCCGCAACGGTTCTGGTCTTCGTTGCCGAGCGTTTTGCCGACCCACTCGCTGCCGACCTCGAAGAGCGCGTGCTTCTCCTTCCGTGGCGTGGCGGAACCGCGGCTGCCGTCCAGTCGAAGGGGCGGTTCCATCTCTACGTTGATGGCGCGCTCGACACTGTGGGTGCGGCTGCGCTCGCGCGGCGGACGGGAGTATCTCCGGGCCGTCCTGCGCAGGTAGTGCCGGTGCATTCACCGCTCCATGGCGACGGCGGCCGTCCTCTCCCCGGTTCGCTGCTCGCACTCGACGTCCGCTCAACACTTGCCGTTCCGCACGATCATCTCATCTTTTCCCTCGAATCGGGACGTGTGCCGGGACCTGTCACCGTTGCGGGCGCACCGCTACTGCTGCTCCCGCTCCGTTTCCCCCTCGATGAGCCGCTGCTTCTGGTTCTGCGCAGAGGGAGATGGGAAGCGGCCGGCAACGGGTGATGATTGCGAACGTGACGAACACGACAGAGAGATCCCGTTCCCAGCGCGTCGCTCCTGTGCGTTGCCGATGCCTGCGATTCCCACTCTCCTCAACGCGCTATGCCTCGTCTCTTTATCCCGTCGATCTTTCGCCGCTCGACTCTGGTTCGCGCAGCGATGACGCTGCGCAGCGTTTCAGCGCGCGATCCGCGCGGGTTCAATATGTCGGTGGCGGTGGGGGATGATCCCCGAACGGTGGAGCATAACCGGAGCGCGCTTGTCGAGCGGCTGGGGTTCGAGCGCCGCTGCCTGGCTCTGCAAAAGCAGGTGCACGGCGTAGTTGTTGCCGAAGTGGACGAGGGGTATGTGGCGGGGGAGAGCGATGCGATGATGACGGACAGGCCTGGATGGCTGCTCGGTGCCAGCATCGCCGACTGTGTGCCGGTGCTGATACACGACGCGCGGAACGGCGCCGTTGCCGCGGTCCACAGCGGCTGGCGCGGCACCGAACAGAACATCCTCACGGCAACGCTCGATACGATGGCTGCCCGGTACGGCACTGCCTCCGGTGATGTGAAGATGTTCATTGGTCCTTCGGCGGGTGGCTGTTGCTACGAGGTGCGCCGGGACGTTGCGGGGCGTTTCCCCGAACGCTACAGCCGCGCGTATGGTGAGGGGACATGGCTTTTCGACACGCGCGGTGTGGTGCTCGATCAGGCGGTTGCGTGGGGCATTCCCTCGGAGAGAATCGAAGTTGATCCACGCTGCACGATCTGCGACTCCGGCTTCCACAGCTATCGCCGGGATGGAACGGTGAGTGGAAGGATGCTGGCGGTGATCGGAATGCCGCTGGAGCCGGGAGAGTCTTGAATGCCGATAAAATCAGGCTTTCAGGGCGATGAGCGCTTGCATTGGCGCGCGTGACGACCTATGTTCGCGCATCCTTTTCACTCCGAACCCTTTCACACCTTTCATCAACTATAGGAGACAGACAGTGAACAAGGGAGAACTGATCGAGGCAATCGCCACAAGCTGCGACATCAACAAGGCGAAGGCAGAGCAGGCGCTGAGCGCAGTGATCAACGCCATCAGCGGTGAGCTGAAGAGCGGTGGGTCGGTGCAGCTTGTCGGCTTCGGCACCTTCAAGGTGGCGGCGCGCGCCGCTCGCACGGCGAAGAACCCGCGCACCGGTGCCACGGTGAAGGTTGCTGCAACCAAGGTTCCGAAGTTCACGGCCGGTGCCGGACTGAAGGACCTCGTGGCAGGCCGCAAGAAGGCTGGTGCGGCAAAGGCCGGCGCAGCAAAGGGCGCTGCAAAGGCTGGTGCCGCCAAGGGCGCGGCGAAGGGAAAGAAGAAGTAATCTCTTTCCGTTGAAAACGATGGAGGCCGATCCCTGCGGATCGGCCTCTTTCGTTCTGCCGGGTCCTGATCAGAACCAGAAGGTTGCCGTGGCTCCCACGCTGAGTTCGTACCACGCGCGGTCGGTTGCGGCGTTGTAGCCAACGCGTGCGCGAAGTCCGTAGTGGTGCATCGGGAAGAAGCCGATGAAGCGAACCCCCATCGGACTCATCACGCCGATCCATCCCTCGGCGAAGGGGGAGAGATTGTCGAAGGTGGTGGCAACGCCCGCTCCTCCGTCCACGCCCAGCCAGAACAGGTCGCGACGGTCCAGACTGAACACCGGCAGGTCACGATGGAGCGAGAGGCGAAGCTCGACAGGACGTTCGCTCGCGATCATCACCGCTCCGGCTGCCTGAAGTCGGAAGTCGGGGAAGAACGTGGTGAGCGCCGTATCTCCACCAAACCCGACGCCGGTGCCGAACAGGAACACCGGCGTCGCCGTTCCGTCGGCGATGTTCACGCCGATCTCCGGTGGAATCAGCGTTGCCGTTGCAACGGTGAACATCACCGGGATCACCACCGCGGATGCCGCCCGCAGCGTTGTGATTTCACCGGGGGTGGGAACCGCAAGCCGTGGCTTCGTGGGGGTGAGCGTGTCGTACCACTGCCGCGCACGCGCGGTGTCGCGTTGCGGCTGCGCAGGAAGTGCAGCAGGAAGAGTGCAGAGGATGGCGACCACAACAAGGAGGGAGAAGAGTGTGCAGGCCGGGGTGGACAGTGCCACGGGTTACTCCTCCTCGCCCGAGCGGAGTTGTTCGAGTGCCGAGAAATCCTCCAGCGTCGTCGTGTCGCCGCGTACCTCGCCGGTGGTGGCAATCTCCCGCAGAAGCCGCCGCATGATCTTGCCACTCCGCGTTTTCGGCAGCGACTCGGTGAAGCGAATCTCGTCGGGCCGTGCGATGGCGCCGATTTCCCGCGTCACGTGCTCGCGCAACGCTGCACGCAGCTGTTCGCTCGGCAACTCGCTGTTCTTCAGCGTAACGAAGGCGATCAGAGCGTTCCCCTTCAACTCGTCGGGGCGTGCCACAACGGCAGCCTCGGCAACGCTGTGGTACGACACCAGCGACGACTCGATCTCCGCAGTGCCCAGCCGGTGACCGCTGACGTTCACCACATCGTCCACGCGGCCGATCACCCAGAAGTACCCGTCCCTGTCCCGCCGTGCGCCGTCGCCGGTGAAGTACCACCCCTTGTACTGGCTCCAGTAGGTAGAGCGGTAGCGTGCGTCGTCGCCGAACAGCGTCCGCAGCATCGACGGCCAGGGCTGGCGGATCACGAGATATCCCCCCTCGTTCGGCTTGCAGACGCTCCCGTCCTTCCGCACCACCTCGATGTCGACCCCGGGGAGCGGGAGCGTGGCGGAGCCGGGCTTGGTTGGCGTTGCGCCGGGGAGGGGAGAGATCATGATACCCCCCGTCTCGGTCTGCCACCACGTGTCGACAATCGGGCAGCGTTCACCGCCGATGGTGCGATGGTACCACATCCACGCCTCGGGGTTGATCGGCTCCCCGACGGTGCCGAGCAGACGAAGCGAGCCGAGGTCGTGCGCCTTCGGGTGCTCATCCCCCCAGCGCATGAACGCGCGGATTGCGGTGGGAGCGGTGTAGAGCACCGAGACGCGATGCCGCTCGATGATCTCCCAGAACCGTGCGGGCGTTGGATGGTTCGGTGCGCCCTCGTACATCAGCACCGTTGCGCCGGTGAGGAGCGGGCCGTAGACGACATAGCTGTGGCCCGTCACCCAGCCGATGTCGGCTGTACACCAGTAGATGTCGTCCTTGCGGAGATCGAAGACGTTGAGCGTGGTGTAGTACATCCACACCATATATCCGCCGAGCGTGTGCTGTATTCCCTTCGGTTTGCCGGTGCTGCCGCTGGTGTAGAGAACGAAGAGTGGGTGCTCGCTGTCCAGCTTTTCCGGGCGGCCATTGCCAGCGGGCGCTGCCATCTCCTCGTGCCACCACGTGTCGCGTCCCTCGGTCATCGGTACCTCTCTCCCGGTCCGGCGCAGAACGATTGTCGAGCGGAGCGAGGGAACGTCCGCCACGGCAGCGTCGGCTGCCGTCTTCAGCGGCACCTCTGCCCCGCGCCGCCACGCGCAGTCCTGGGTGACGAGCAGAACCGCGTGGCTGTCGTTCATCCGCTCGCGGAGCGCGTCGGCGCTGAAGCCGCCGAACACGACGTTGTGCACCGCACCGATCCGCGCACAGGCGAGCATTGCCACGGCCGCCTCGGGCACCATCCCCATGTAGATCGCCACTGTTTCGCCGCGCTTCACCCCGTGCCTGCGCAGCACGCCAGCGAAGCGTTCCACCTCCGCCTGCAACTGGCCGTAGGTGATCGTCCTGATCTCCCCCGGCTCGCCCTCCCAGATGATTGCCGCCTTGGTGCGGCGCCATCCGTCGCAATGTCTGTCCAGGCAGTTGACGCTGAGGTTGGTCTTGCCGCCCACGAACCACTTCGCGTGGGGTGCGCGCCAGCGAAGCACCTCCTTCCAGGGACGATCCCAGTGGAGTTCGCCGGCGACCTGGCTCCAGAACGTGTCGGGGTCGCGCTCTGCCTGGCGCCGCAGCTTCTTGTATGCCGCCATCGAACCGATCCGCGCGTCCTGCGCGAACGCCTCGGAAGGAGGAAAGATGCGATCCTCGGTCATCACCGAAGTGATCGAGTCGGAGGTGCCTGGTGCCGGTGTTCGCTGCTTTGCCATCGTTGTTGGTTGTCGGTGACGGGCTTCTGTTGCCGGTGAAGAAGAACTGCCATGGGTGTTCGCCGCGCCTCCGCTCCTGCTCCACCGATGCCCACCCTCTGATCTCTTCTGCTGAACATAGCAAAGGCGGTCGAGCAGACCGCCTTGCTGAAGACGAAGCGTGGGCCAGGAGTTATGGTTTCGCGACAGCGCCGATGATCCTCTTGACAACGCTGGGAACCGCAGTGATGGCCTCGGGGAAGGGGCGCTTGAGGTTCTCGGCCTTGTTCTGCTGGTCGAAGAGCAGCGTTTTCACGTCGTAGACCTTGACTTCGATGTAGGCCATTTCGTTGTCGACCATGTAGCTGCCGACAACGGCGCGGTTGGCACCGAGCGCGCCGGCAATCTTCCACAGATCGCTGTCGTAGCTGGGACTTTTGATGTCCACGTTCTGTGCGATGATCTGATCGCGGAGGTCGTCCATCGAGATCAGCGTATAGGCGGCGCCAGCTTCGGGGTTCGCTGCAAGCTGGCTGTAGAGAGAGTCGGCAAACATCCAGCTCAGCGTGTCGTGCTGGGCGTTGTTGCGGACGTTCTTCAACGGAAAGACGACAACCGTGGGAGGGGCGGTCTGGGCGACGGCGGTGCCGGCAGCGCCCAGCAGTGCAATGCTCAGGAGAGCAGCGTGAGGGAGACCGAAACGGTTCATGGCGTCGGTAGGGGTTAGTGCGACAGCGTCGAGATGCGTCGGCATGGGTAGCCGAGCAGGTCGGGGAGTTTAAAGAGGCGCGGGCCTGTAAGTTACTCCGTTGCCCTCACACTTGCACCACGTTCCAGCCCAAGTTGAACAATCCTTTCGCAGAGGGTTGTGTAGTCGATTCCCGCAGCAGCGGCGGCCTTCGGCACGAGACTCGTCGCGGTCATCCCCGGAAGGGTGTTTACCTCCAGACACCACAATCCACCGTCTGGGTCCAGCCGGAAATCCACGCGGCTGTAGCCGGTGCAGCCCAGCGCCTCGTGCGCGCGCAGCGCCAGGTCCCGCATCTCCTCTTCAATCGCCCGCGTCAGCTCGGCGGGACAGAAATATTCGGTGCGTCCGGCGGTGTACTTGTTGGCGTAATCGTAGATGCCGCTCTTCGGCCTGATCTCCACCGCCGGCAGCGTCTCCTCTCCAAGCACCGTCACCGTCAACTCTCGCCCTTCGATGAACTCCTCGAACAGGACCGAGGGGGAGTAGCGTCCGGCGAGCGCAAATGCTTCTGCCAGTCCGCTCTCGTCCTCGACGATGGTGAGGCCAACGGTGGAGCCGCCAACGTTCGGCTTTACCACCACCGGATAGCCGGTGACCTGGTCGGCCTGTTCGGCAATGCTTGCCTCGGCGTTCACCCCGGAGGGTTCGAGGAACCAGCGCGGCGTATCGACGCCGGCGTGCTCGAACAGGCGCTTGCTCATCGCCTTGTCGAGCGCCAGAGCGCTGGCGAGCGGTCCACTGCCGGTGTAGGGGAGTCCGCGCATCTCCAGTACCGACTGTACCGTACCGTCCTCGCCCGGCGAGCCGTGCAGGGCGAGCGCAACAACGTCCACCGTTTCGGGAATGGACATCACTGCTTCGAGCACGGCAGTGTTCGAGAACGCTGCAAGTTCCTCCGGCGTAGGGGCGATTGTGGTGGGGAGTTCAAGCTCGTCGAAGGAGATGCGGGCGCTGCCTCCGCGCGCCGGGTCGAAGAGCAGCACGGTGTGCCCACGCTCGGTCAGCGCTTCGGCCATGCCGCGTCCGCTTGCCATGCTCACGTGGCGCTCGCTTGAGGTTCCACCGAGAAGAAGTGCTATCGTCATTGTAGGGACCGGGGATCAGGGGTTTGGGGATAGGGGAGGAAGGGCGAGGATGCAGCGATGGTCGTTCGGGCAACCCGTAACCGATTCATCAATCTACGGCAACGGACTGCGGTGTAGATTTGCCGACGTGTTGCGCATCGTCTCTGTCAATTCCGTTGCTGGCGTCGCGCAGCCTCCCCGCCTTCACGCCATATCTCCAATGCCTCAACGCCTCACCTCTCTCCGCCGCGCCGCGCCGCCTCTCGTTCTGTTCCTGTTGCTCCTTGGATTCTCCGTTACCGCTGTGTGGGCACAGGGGGAGGTTGACCCCGAACTCGACGAGATTGCCAGCCCCACCCGGACGATTGCCGTGCGCAACGCGCGAATCGTGACCGCTCCCGGCAAGGTCATCGAGCGGGGGACGCTCGTGATGCGCGCCGGAACGATTGCGGCGGTTGGACCATCCGTTGCCATCCCACCCGACGCCGAGATCATCGAGGGGGAGGGGCTGACGCTCTATCCCGGCTTCATCGATGCGCTTGGCGATGAGGGAATCGTTGTGCCGAAGGTCGAGAACCTGCCGAAGGTGCCGCGCCCCGGCGATCCGCCGAACGACCGTGCCGGTATCCGTCCCGAGCGCGATGCCCGCAACCTCCTCGATCCTAACGCTCCCTCCATCGACTCGATGCGCAGACTGGGCTACACCGTTGCGCAGGTTGCGCCGCGCGATGGTATGCTCCCGGGCACGGCGGCGGTGATCAGGCTCGGCGGCAGGGGAGTTGCGGATGTCGTCGTGAGCATCGGCAGTGCCACGGTTGCGCAGTTCGCCCCGGTGGACGACATCTACCCGGCAACGCGCATGGCGATCATGGCGAAGATGCGCGATCTCGTTGCGCGTGCGCGCCAGGTGGACGACGGACACCGCAATCTGGAGCGGCCGGCCATCGGCGATGATCGCCTCCGTTCCGATCCGTCGCTCGACGCACTGATCCCCACAGCCCGTGGGGAGCGTCCTCTTCTCTTCGCCACAACCGGCGCGCTCGATGCCGTGCGTGCATTTCGGCTCGGTCGTGAGTTGAAACTCCCCACAACGCTGCTCGGCTCGTGGGACATCTGGACGATTGCCGACACTCTCGCTGCCGCGCGCGTTCCCGTGCTTCTGTCGCTTGCGCTGCCGGCGCAGCCCGCCGAAGGCGACAGCGCGGCTCGCCGCCGCGACAGCGTTGCGCTTGCGACGCAGCGCAATTCCGACGCACCACTCCGTGAGTTGACCGAAGCCGACACGCTTGCCGAGCGTGGCCATCTGCTGGCTGCTCGCAACCGAACGCTGCACACTGCCGGCGCTGCTGCCTCGGAACTGGTGCGGCGGAAACTCCCAGTGGCCTTTGCAAGCTGGGGAGCACGGCGCGGCGAGATCCGCTCGGCGTTGCGCGCAATGGCGCGTGCTGGGATGAGCGAGCAGGAGATCCTGGCGGCACTGACGGTGCAGCCGGCGCGTGTGCTGGGTCTTGAGAAGACGATGGGGACAATCGAGACCGGGAAGGCTGCGAACCTCGTGGCGTGGACCGGCTCGATGCTCGATTCCACAGCGGGTGTGCGCTACACGTTCATCGCGGGGAGGCGTTACAGCTACGATGCCTCGCGCGGTTCCGACACTGCACGGACCAGGGTCGACACATCATTTTCAACTGGAACTCTTCCTGTTGCCTCCGTGCTGCGCAACCGCGCCGTGGGGGCAAGGCGCGGCAGTCTGCTGATTCGCAACGCCACGGTGCTCACGGTTGCCTCCGGCGGCACACTGGAAAACACCGACATCGCTGTGGAGAACGGGAAGATTGTGCGGATTGGCCGCAATCTCCCCGCTCCCTCCGGCGCGGAGACAATCGATGCAACGGGGATGTACGTCATGCCCGGCATTATCGACGCGCACTCGCATATCGGCATCACCGACGTCAACGAGTGGACGAACCCCGTTACCGCCGAGGTGAATGTCGGGGACGTGCTGGACGGAACCGATATCTCGATCTACCATGCCCTCGCCGGTGGTGTCACCATCTCGCACGCCATGCACGGGTCGGCCAACGCGATTGGCGGACAGTGCCGCACGATCAAGCATCGTTACGGGGAGCAGGACCCCAACGCGTTGACGATGGAGGGGGCACCGCGCACCATCAAGTTTGCGCTGGGGGAGAACCCGACCCGTGTGCACGGCCGTGGCTTCGGTGTGCGCCCCTCGACCCGTATGGGGATGGAGCAGGTCTACCGCACAGCCTTCAACGACGCACAGCGGTATGGTCGGGCGCAGGAGGAGTATCGCGCCGGACGGCGCAACGCTCCGCCCCCCTACAGCCTGCGGATGGAGACGCTCGCGGCGATTCTGCGCGGGGAGATCATCGTCCACTGCCACAGCTATCGAGCCGATGAAATCCTGATGCTGATGCGCGTTCTGCGCGACTTCGGAATCAAGCGGGTGGTGTTCCAGCACGTGAACGAGGGGTTCAAGGTGGCGCCGGAACTTGCACAGTTCGGAGCAATGGCGTCGGTGTTCGCCGACTGGTGGGCCTACAAGTTCGAGGTCTACTATTCAACGGCCTACAACGCGGCGATCCTGACGCGCAACGGCGTGGTCACCTCGATCAACTCCGACAGTCCCGAACTCGACCGGCATCTCTACCACGAGGCGGCAAAGACGATGAAGTACGGGGGCCTGACGAAGGACGAGGCGGTGGCGCTCATCACGATCAACCCGGCGCGACAACTCGGCATCGAGGATCGTGTTGGGTCGATTGAGGTGGGGAAGGAGGCGGACCTCGCCATCTTCACGGCGCACCCGCTCTCGATCTACGCGCGCTGCCGCACCACGATTGTGGACGGCGTCGTGCGGTTCGACGACGTGCTCGACCCCGACGATATGCGGATGGAGATCGACCCTTCGCGATCTGTGGACGAGGTGACGACGTTCCGCGACGACCGCGACCACTGCATGGATGGAACCGAACACCTGTTCGAGGAGGAGGGACGATGAAGCACACGGTGAACGGCGGAGCGCCAGGAGTTTCAGCTCTGTCCTCGATCAAACAATCCTGCCCGATGGGACTATCCCTTGCGTCGCTGGTTGCCTTGGCGGTGCTGGCTCTTGCGGCGGCTCCGCCGCTCGTTGCGCAGGCAACACGCAGGGCCGTGGCGCTCACCAACGCGCGCATCGAGACGGTAACGCGCGGGACCATCGAGCGGGGAACGCTCGTGATGCGCGATGGAAGGATCGTCGCGCTCGGCCCGGACGTCGCCGTTCCCTCCGACGCCGAGACGATTGACTGTGCGGGGTTGACACTCTACCCCGGTATGATCGATGGCGGGACGTCGCTCGGTCTGGTGGAGGTGGGATCGCTCGCGGAGACGCGCGACAACGACGAGCTTGGGAGCATCACCCCCTACGCGCAGGCGCTCACGGCGATCAATCCCAACGCTGTCGCAATTCCGGTGACGCGTGTCAACGGCGTCACCGCCGCGTTCGTTGCTCCCGGCGGTGGCCTGTTCCCCGGCACTGGAGCGCTTGTGGAGTTGCTCGGCTACACGCCGGAGCAGATGAGCGTTGCGGGGATGCGTGCGGTGGTGCTCGACTTCCCGAGCAGCGGACGCCGCGCCTGGTGGGACCAGCGGACGGAGGAGAAGATCAACGAGGATAATCGGCGCGCAATGCGCACGCTGAATGAATTGTGGGATCGCGCCTCCCTCTTCTCCCGCGCCGACAGCGCTCGGCGCGCAGCGGGGGGGACGCTCGACGGCGAGTACGCCCCGGAACTCGAAGCGATTGCGCCCGTGGTTCGTGGCGAGATGCCGCTGATGATCGAGGTGGACGCGGCGCGCGACATCGACTCGGCGCTGGCGTGGATCAGGAGGCGCGGGATCAGGCGCCCGATTCTTGCGGGAGTTGCGGAGGGCTGGCGTGTGGCGGGGCACATTGCGGCTGCGGACGTGCCGTGCGTGGTGGGGCCGGTGCTCGCAAATCCCACGCGCGGCAGCGACCGGTACGACAAGGGGTACGCAAATCCCGCGCTGATCGCGCGGGCCGGCGTGCAGGTCGCTCTCCGCACCACCGAGAACGCGAACGTTCGCAACCTCCCCTATCACGCAGGCTTCGCCGCTGCCTACGGCGCGCGGTACGGCTTCGACCGCGAGGCAGCGCTCCGTGCCGTCACGATCAACCCGGCGCGTATCTTCGGTGTGGACAGCGTGCTGGGATCGCTGGAGGTGGGGAAGCGCGCAACGCTCTTCGCCGCCGACGGCGATCCTTTCGAGCCTGCCACGAACATTCGTCGCCTCTTCATCGATGGGTACGATGTGCCGCTCGACAGCCGCCACACCGAGCTGTACCGCGAGTTCATCCAGCGTTCGCCGGGCGTGGCGAAGTAGGAAGTGGAAAACGTTTACACCGAGCGATGATCATCTACGAAGTCAACATTGCCGTCGAGGCGGATCAGGTGGAGCCGTATCGCCGCTGGCTCCAGGGCCACATCCGTGCGATGGTTGCGCTGCCTGGGTTTCTCGGAGCCGATTTGTTTCATCCTGCGGACGATACACCGGGGGGGAACTTCGTCGTACAGTACAGGCTGGCAGACCGGGACGCTCTCGACCGCTATCTGCGCGAGGATGCGCCGCGCATGCGAGCCGAGGCTGTTGAGCTGTTCGGTCGGTCGTTCAGCGCCACGCGCCGCCACCTCGTTCACGACGCTTCCTTCAACCCAGATCAACCATGATCCACCGTATCGTTCGCGCGTTTCTGTTCCTGCTGTTCCTCTCGCTCTCCACTGCCACGGCGCAGCGCGGCAATTCTCCGCTGATGTGGCGTGTCTACGGCGACAGCGGGACCATCGATCTCATCGGCTCGGTCCACCTGCTTCCTTCGAGCGCCCTGCCACTGCCCGAGGTGATGACCGCCGCGTTCGACAGCGCCGACGTCCTTGCGCTGGAGATCACGCTCGACAGCAACGCGATGGGGAGCGCACAGTTCAAGATCCTCTCGCTCGCCATGTTCAACGGCGACACCACGCTGCGCAAGGTGCTCTCCAGGAACACCTACAATGCGCTGAAGAAGTATCTGAAGAAGCAGGGGATGGACGTGGCGATGTTCGAGCGCTTCCGCCCCTGGATGGTCGGCTTTACGATCATGGGGATGAAGATGATGAGTGGTGGGGAGGACGATGATGGCGGGAGCATGGAGCCGGGTGTGGACATGATTGCCCAGCAGCGTGCGGAGGAGCGGGGCATCCCGACCCGTGGACTCGAAACCATCGACTTCCAGCTGGGACTCTTCACGGGGCTGAGCCTGAAGGAGCAGGAGGCGTTCATCATGCAGCAGCTCCGCGAGGGCGACACCGAGAGCGACACGTTCGAGCAGCTCGTCGGTTCGTGGAAGCGCGGTGACAGCGCCGCGCTCGTCCGCTCGATCGAGAAGGAGTACCCGAAAAACTCGGACGGCTACCGGAAGCTGATCGTTGCCCGCAACGATGCCTGGGTTCCGCAGATCGAGGCGTGGCTGCGTGAGCCGAAGCGGTTCGTCGTGGTCGTGGGCGCCGCCCACCTCGTTGGTGCCGACGGTGTCGTTGCGCAGTTGAAGTCCCGCGGCTATCGCGTCGAGCGGGTGGCGCGGCAGCCGGAGCAATGAAACAGCCCGGAAGACAACGGAAGAGAATAATTTGTCGGGAGGCGCGCCACAGTTGCCGAATGTGGTCTGCCTCCCGAACTTCGTCCCCGCGTTCCGAATCCCTCCGCTGCATTCCGTAGCTCCTCAACTCCCTAGCTCCCTCGTTCATGAATGTCTGCTTTGTCTCCGCCGAAGTCTTTCCGTTTGCAAAAACCGGGGGACTCGGCGACGTCTCCGGCGCGCTGCCGAAGTATCTGGCACCGCACGGTGTGGAGACGCGGATGTTCATGCCGCTCTACAACACCATCGACTTCAAGGGGGCGGAGGTCCATCGTGTTGGCTTCCTCCAGAACGTTCCGGTGCAGTTCGGTGCGAGCACGATCACGTTCAACGTCCTCACCACGAAACTCCCCGGCTCCTCGATCAACGTCTACCTGATCGACTGTCCCCAGCTCTACCATCGCGGGAGCGTGTACACCGACAGTGCGGACGAGTATCTCCGCTTCGCCTTCCTGAGCTACGCTGCGCTCGTCTGCTGCCAGCACATGGGGTGGCGTCCCGACATCGTGCACTGCAACGACTGGCACACCGGCCTCATGCCACTGCTGCTCCGAACGGCGTTCGGCTGGGACAGGATGTTCCACGGGGTGGGAACGGTGATGACGGTCCACAACATCGCCTACCAGGGAGTGTTCCCGGCGCAGATTCTCCACTCGCTCGGATTGTGGGGCTTCCGCGAGCGCTTCCACCAGGAGGACCTCGCAATGGGGATCGTCAATTTCATGAAGACCGGCTTCCTCTACGCCGACGCCATCACCACGGTGAGCCGCACCTACGCGCGCGAGATCATGACCCCGCAGTTCGGGGCCGGCCTGGACGGTCTGCTCCGCCAGCGTCGCAGCGTTGTGCACGGCATCGTCAACGGGGTGGACTACAACGAGTGGAGTCCCGAGCGCGACCGCTATATCCGCGCACGGTACTCGATTGTGAACCCGGACGGGAAGGAGCCGAACCGTCGCAATCTCGTCGAGCAGATGCGGCTCCCCTACGATCCTCGCGTTCCCACGGTTGGCATCGTCTCCCGCCTGACAGGACAGAAGGGATTTGATCTGCTGCCGCGCGCGATTGCGCGGCTCATGGACCGCTATGAGCTGCGCATGACGATCCTCGGCAGCGGCGAGAACCGCTACGAGCGCTACTTCGAGGAACTCCAGCGCCGCTACCCGCGGCGGGTGTCGTTCTATCGCGGCTACAGCAACGAACTGAGCCACCTGATCGAGGCCGGCGCCGATATGTTCCTGATGCCCTCGCAGTTCGAGCCGTGTGGACTGAACCAGATCTACAGCCTCCGCTACGGCACGGTGCCGATTGTGCGGAAGACCGGCGGCCTTGCCGACACGGTGCAGCACTTCGACACGCGGACGGGGCAGGGGACGGGCTTCGTGTTCGAGCACTACACGTCGCAGGGGGTGCACTGGGCGCTGAACGAGGCGTTGCAGCTCTGGTACTCGAACCCGCGCGCCTGGCGGAGGATGATGCTGAACGGAATGGGGGTGAACTATTCGTGGGAGCGACAGGTTCTGGAGTATGTCCACACCTACCGCTCGGTGCTTCGCCGGTAGCGGGGCGGACATTTCAACGTGCCGACGGCAACGGTTGTACCGCCAGCCGCGCGGCAGATAACACTTCTGAAGAGACCCGGAGCGGCGCTCTGTGCGTTCGGTCCGTCGGCGTCGTGGCTCAGGGTGAGCGATGGCGCCGAACCCGGAACCCACTATCGTGGTGATCGGCGTGGTTTCGTTTCGACTACATCAATGAGCAGTTTCTCTCCCCGGCGTCGCCTCCTGGCGATGAAGTTCCGTCGCTGGTTCCTCCGCGATGACGGACACCCCCACGACAGCGAGGGCCACCAGGAAGGATTTGAAGGGCCGGGAACATACCACGTGCACCACCAGCATCCGTGGCACAAGGTGATGTGCCTCACGGGAGTTGATTACTTCTCGACGCTCGGCTACCAGCCCGGCATCGCCTTCCTGGCGGCGGGAGCGCTCTCGCCGATTGCCACCCTGATCCTTGTGCTCCTGACGCTGTTCGGCGCACTGCCGATCTACAACCGTATAGCTGGCGCCAGCCCTCACGGTGAAGGCTCGATCTCGATGCTCGAACGGCTCCTCACGCGGTGGAAGGGGAAGCTCTTCGTGCTGATGCTGCTCGGGTTCGTTGCCACCGATTTCATCATCACCATCACGCTCAGCGCCGCCGACGCCACCGCGCACGTGGTGGAGAACCCGTTCGCTCCGCACTGGCTCGACCACCCCGTTGCCGTCACGCTCGTGCTGATTGCGCTGCTCGGGGCCGTGTTCCTGAAAGGATTCAAGGAGGCCATCGGCATTGCGGTGATTCTTGTGTGGGCCTACCTGGGACTCAACGTGATCGTGCTTGGTGCGGGCCTCATCGATCTGCTCGGCCACCCCGTGGCGCTCGGTGACTGGTGGACGCGACTACAGACCGATCACGGCAACCCTGTGATGATGGTTGCAGCGGCGCTGCTGGTGTTCCCGAAGCTCGCGCTCGGACTTTCGGGCTTCGAGACGGGCGTGGCGGTGATGCCGCTGGTGAAGGGAGAGAAGGGGGATACCCAGGCCGCACCGGCCGGCCGTATCCACAACACGCGGAAGCTGCTTCGCACCGTTGCGCTGATTATGAGCGTTCTGCTGATCGCCAGCAGCATCGTGACCAGCACGTTGATTCCGCCGTCGGCGTTTGCTCCGGGCGGCGAGGCGAACGGGCGCGCGATTGCCTTCCTCGCACACTCGCGGCTTGGCGAAGTGTTCGGCACGGTCTACGACGTCGTTACGATTCTGATTCTGTGGTTCGCCGGCGCTTCGGCCATGGCGGGGCTGCTGAACATCGTTCCCCGCTACCTGCCGCGCTACGGCATGGCGCCACACTGGGCCGGTGCCACCCGTCCGCTGGTGGTGGTGTTCACCCTTATCGCGTTCCTCGTCACCGTCATTTTCCAGGCGGACGTTGACGCGCAGGGGGGAGCCTACGCTACGGGAGTTCTTGTACTTATGTATAGTGCATCGCTCGCCGTGACGATCTCCGCGTGGAAGAGACGGGAGGGGAAGCGGTGGGCGTTCTCGCTCATCACCTTCGTGTTCCTCTACACAACGATTACCAACGTGATCGAGCGGCCCGAGGGTATTCAGATCGCCTCGATTTTCATCGCCGCCATCGTCTCCATCTCCTTTATCTCCCGTGCGCTCCGCAGCACCGAGCTGCGCGTTGACGATGTGAAGCTCGACAAGGTTGCCGAGGGAATTATCGACGAACTGAGCACCGAGGAGATTCGGATCATCGCCAATCGCCGCGACCGTGGCGACGAGGCAGAGTATCGTTTCAAGGAGCAGGAGAAGCGGGAGGACAACCACATCCCGGACGAGGATGACGTAGTGTTCCTTGAGGTGCTGCCGGGGGATGCCAGCGACTTCTCCGGGGCATTGCAGATTACCGGGCACAGAATCGGTTACTATCGTGTGCTCCGCACGGTAAGCCCCGTGGTGCCAAACGCCATTGCCGCGTTCCTCCTCTTCCTCCGCGACCGCACCGGGCGCATTCCCCACGTCTACTTCGGCTGGAGCGAGGGGAACCCGTTCATGTACATGCTGCGCTACATCTTCCTCGGCGAGGGGGACACCGCTCCGGTGACGCGCGAGGTGCTCCGGCAGGCCGAGAATCACCCCGACCGGCGGCCATCGGTCCACGTGGGAGGCTAGGAGCAGAAGCGCCAAAAAAATAATAAACGGTGAAGAAGACCTTTGGAGGATTTCTTCATCGCCCATCGCTTTCACGTTTCGTCGGGTCGGAGCCAGCGTGGTAGGCGTGGTGGTGGATGAATCGCCATTCGCTCAACGAGGCGGATTGGATCGGAGTCGATGAGGAGGAGGGACCGATGTTCATTGGCGACGAATCCCTCCTCGATGAATCGTTCGATCAATGCAACGAGGGGATCGTAGTAGCCTTCAACGTTGAGCACGCCGCACGGCTTGCGGTGGAGTCCGAGCTGGAGCCACGTCACTATCTCGAACATCTCCTCCATCGTCCCGAACCCACCGGGGAGCACAACGAACCCATCGGCGAGCGATGCCATCAGCGCCTTGCGCTCGTGCATCGAGTCAACCACGTGCATCTCGGTTGCGCCCTCGTGCATGATCTCCTTCAGCGCCAGCGACTTCGGAATCACGCCTACCACGCTGCCGCCGCCGGCAAGCACTGCATCCGCCACCGCTCCCATCATTCCAGTTGCTCCGCCGCCGTAGACGAGCGTCGTTCCCATCGTCGCCAGCAGCCTTCCAAACGCCGTTGCCGCCTCCAGATACTCGGAGCGCGCGCCATCACTTGAGCCGCAGAAGACACAGAGAGAGTGAAGAGGCATGAGAGAATGGGCGGATGGAGAAAGGGAACCGGCTTTGACGCGATCTTCGTGCTCAGTCTGTTCCGTGAGCCGCATTCTGCAATCAGCCTCCTCGCTGTTCCTCGGCATGAACAGCAAGGAGAGTCTGAACGCTCACGTGGGGTATGTCATCCTGCTGCCAGTGATCACTGCTCACGATACCCCATAGATCGAAGCTCCCCCAACCCCAGCCGTCCTCAACAGGGTTCTGGTACAGAGATCGCCGACCCATGATGACGACACCCAGACATCCCCGGTGCCGGTATCCTGCTTCTGCGTCCATCGCTGCGGCGAGATAGAGAGCATGTCCCAAAGATGCCGCGCACGGACGTCAATGCTGTCAAGCTCCCGCCGTGCACATGCGATTGCGGTCTGGACCTCTGTTGAGGAAAGAGTGTTCACGGTGATCTGAGAGAGTGAACAACGCTTCGGTCTGACAGGACAGGCATCTCTGGTGCTGGCTGCTGAACGGAGCAAGGTTCTGCATTGAAGAAGACCTTTTGCCTCTCATATCACTGCGTTCCCAGCTCCTACCCCACCACCACATCTCCTTGGGCCACCGGGCTGAAGACGACGCCGGGGTTCTTCTCCTGCGCTGCGTTGATGTGCCAGGCGCTCTCGAAGAGCATCACCGGCAGGCCGTCGCTGTCGCGCACCACCTGTGTGCCGCTGTAGAGCACCAGGTTGCTGATTGCCTCCTCGTCGGCGCCGAGCCAGCGGGCCGCAACGAACGGCAGGGGAGGGAAGGTGACGTCGACGTTGTACTCCGTCTCGAGCCTGAAGCGCACGACGTCGAACTGGAGCTGGCCAACGGCCGCAAGGATCGGATCGGTGCTGTTCGGTGAGGTGAACACCTGGATTGCCCCCTCTTCGCGGAGCTGGTCCAGCCCCTTCAGCAGCGATTTGCGCTTGGCCGGGCTGCTGGTGCGGACCACCACGAACCGCTCCGGCGAGAAGCGGGGAATCGGCTCGAACGCGAGCTTGCTGCCGCCGGTTACCGTGTCGCCGATGGCGAAGTGGCCGGGATTCATCACGCCGATGATGTCGCCGGGCCACGCCTCCTCAATCGTCTCCCGCTCCTGCGCAAAGAGCCTGTGGCTGCGGCTGATCCTGATCTCCCGCCCCGTGCGTGTGTTCGTCACCGCCATGTCCTTCTCGAACCGACCCGAACACACGCGCACGAACGCCACGCGGTCGCGGTGCTGCCGGTCCATGTTCGCCTGAATCTTGAAGACGTAGCCGGCAAACTCTGCGGCATCTGCGGGACGTTCGCCCTTGTCGGTGCGGCGCGTGCCGGGCGGTGGCGCCTGCTTCACGAAGGTGTCGAGGAAGAGATCGACGCCGAAGTTGTTCACGGCGCTGCCGAAGAACACCGGCGTCATTGCGCCGTGCAGGAACATCTCGCGGTCGAACGCCGCGCCCGCCATGTCGAGAAGCTCAAGCTCCTCGCGGAGCGTCGCCGCGTCGTTGTCGCCGATGATCGAGTCGATCTTCCTGTCGTCGAGACTTGTCAACTGCACCTGCGCGCGCGAGGCTCCACGCTGTGTGCGCTGGTAGAGGCTCACGCTCGAATCGATACGGTCGTAGACGCCGGCGAAGCGGTCGCCCGAGCCGATGGGCCAGTTGAAGGGGAAGGGGGCAAGGCCGAACTCGCGCTCCAGTTCGTCGAGGAGTTCGAGCGGACCACGGCCGGGACGGTCGAGCTTGTTGATAAAGGTGAAGATCGGGATGCGGCGGAGGCGACATACCTCGAAGAGCTGGCGCGTGCGCGGCTCGATCCCCTTCGCCGCGTCGATCAGCATCACTGCGCTGTCGGCGGCAGTCAGTGTGCGGTAGGTGTCCTCCGAGAAGTCCTCGTGGCCCGGTGTGTCGAGCAGGTTGATCGTGTGGTCGGCGTACTCGAACTGCAGCACGGTGCTCGTCACGGAGATGCCGCGCTGCCGCTCCAGCTCCATCCAGTCGCTGGTTGCGCCGCGCTGGTTGCGCCGCGCCGTTACCGATCCGGCCAGCCGCACGGCCCCGCCGTACAGCAGCAGCTTCTCGGTCAGTGTGGTTTTTCCCGCGTCGGGATGGGAGATGATGGCGAAGGTGCGGCGTCGCTCGATCTGCCGCAGGAGTTCTCGGTGCTGCTCGTCGTTCATCCCGGCAAGATAGCCGCCGGGTGCCCCGGTGTCGGGTTACGGTGTGTCGAGTACGGGATGCGGTGAACCTCCTGATGGTTGGGGATGTTATAGCTCGTGACCGTCCGGCGTGGTACCGACCCAGACCATGCCGGATGCAGAACCGCCTCCGCTCTGTGCTGCGTTGTGCAAAGGGGCGCTCGCTGCTCACGTACCCGATCTTCTGCGATCATGAGAAATTCCACCCATCGCTCCCGTTGCAGCCTCGTTGCGCTGGCACTGCTTCTCTGCGCTGCCGGATCGTCCCAGGCGCAGTTCTCGCTCGATATCGAGGGGGGATTTGCGATGCCGTCGCACAACGATATCCGCGTGCCGCGCGATGGCGGCGACGACATATCGTTCACCGATGACCTGAAAAGCAGTCCCGCCGTGGCCGCCCGTGCCCGGCTCTCCTACACGATGGGGCGGCGGCACACCATCTCCGCGCTCGTTGCTCCGCTACAGATCGGTGCGTCGGGCACGCTGAGTCGGGACGTGAACTTCAACGGCCAGACGTTTATCGCAGGCGCTCCGCTCGAAGGGGAGTACACCTTCAACAGCTACCGGCTCACCTACCGCTACACGCTCGTTGACGACAGCGCCTTCACCTTTGGGCTGGGACTCACCGGCAAGGTGCGCGATGCCGCCATCACCCTCTCGACTCCGCTCAATACCCTGTCGAGCGAGCAGCGCCGCGTGAGCACCAAGACCGATCTGGGGATTGTGCCGCTTGTCAACGTCAACGCGGTGTGGCGCGTGGTGGAGGGCGGCGGCCTGCTCCTCGATGCCGATGCGTTGGTCGGTCCGGTCGGCCGCGCGGAGGACGCGGAGCTTGCGGTGTGGTACGACGTTACTCCAACCGCACGGCTCCGCGTTGGCTACAGGATTCTGGAGGGGGGTGCAGACGTGGATGAGGTCTACAACTTCGCGCTCGTGAACTACGCCCTGCTGGGCGTGACAGTAACGCTGGAGTGAATTCGGTACAGGACGCCTGAGTCCGGCGCAGGACGCTCGAAGTCTTCCTGCCAGCAATCCTTCTCATCCATTCCAGTACTGTCGGTCGAGGCTGCGGTACTGGATTGCCTCGCTGAGGTGTTCTGGACGGATGGCATCGCTGCCGGCGAGGTCTGCCACGGTGCGCGCCACTTTCAGAATCTTGTCGTAGGCGCGTGCCGAGAGTCCCAGGCGGCTCATTGCCATCTTCAGGAGTTCTTCGCCCCGCGTATCGAGGGCACAGTGCTCCCGAATCTCGCGTGTGGGCATGTCGGCGTTCTTGAACACGTCGCCGCGGCCGGCGAACCGGCTTCGCTGCCGTTCGCGAGCGCGCACCACACGCTCCCGCACCACCTCCGACCGCTCTCCTCCCCGCGCCGATGAAAGTTCTCCGTACTTCACCGCTGCAACGTCGACGTGAATATCGATGCGGTCGAGAAGGGGGCCACTGATGCGACCCATGTACCGTTGAATCTGGGTGGGAGAGCAGGTGCAGTTCGCAACGGGACTGCCGAAGTTGCCACACGGGCAGGGGTTCATGCTCGCCACGAGCTGGAAGTTGCTCGGGTAGGTCAGGGTCAGCTTCGTGCGCGCAATGGTGATCCTGTTCTCCTCCATCGGCTGGCGCAGCACCTCCAGCACGTTGCGCGCGAACTCCGGCAACTCGTCCAGGAAGAGGACGCCGTGGTGGGCAAGGGAGATTTCGCCGGGGCGCGCAACGCCGAGTCCGCCCCCAACCAGCGCCGCATCGCTGATGGTGTGGTGCGGCGCGCGAAAGGGACGTTCGACAACGAGCGCTGTTCCTTCCGGGAGAATGCCGGCCACCGAGTGAACCCTGGTCGTCTCCAGTGCCTCGTCGAGCATCATCGGGGGGAGGATGGTGGGGAGGCGGCGGGCGATCATCGTCTTGCCGGAGCCGGGCGGACCAACCATGATGAGGTTGTGCCCTCCTGCGGCTGCCACCTCCATCGCCCGCTTCACGTTCTCCTGACCGCGAACGTCGCTCAGGTCGAGCAGCGCCGGAAGTGTGCGGTCGAAGAGCGCGGCACGGTCCACGGTGTGCGCCGTTGCTGGGACGGTGCCGTCGATGATGCGAACCGTCTCCAGGAGATTCCCGGTTCCAAGTACCTCGATCCCCTCGACGAGCGCCGCCTCGTCCGCGTTCGCGCGGGGGAGAATGATGCGCCGCATTCCCTGTGTCCGGGCTTCGAGCGCTATCGGGAGCGCTCCGCGAATTGGACGGAGCGATCCATCGAGCGCGAGTTCTCCGAGCACGACGGTTCCAGCGAGCGGTTCCGCCGGGAGCTGTCCGGTGGCCACCAGCAGGCCAAGCGCAATCGGCAGGTCGAATCCCGATCCCTCCTTGCGCACGTCGGCGGGGGCGAGGTTGACCGTGTAGCGGCGAATGGGGAGTGAGAATCCGCTGTTCTTGATTGCCGCTCCCACCCGTTCACGGCTCTCCTTCACGGCATTGTCGGGAAGGCCAACGATGGTGAAGAGAAACATCGCCTGTTCCACGTTCGTCTCGATATCGACGAGAAATGCGGAGACGCCAACGGTGCTTGCGGAGCGGAGGTGGGAGATCATGGGTGCTGCTGTCTGGTGGTGCAGTGCCGTCCTACAGGGGCCAAATCGCAAAGATCGAACCTCGATGCGGCTGGTGCAAGTGCTGTCGGGAACGCACAGTGCGTTCTGCCGGGACCAGGTGGAGCGCACCGTGTCAACGTCGAAGAGCGATACGTGTGGGGGATCGCCAGTGCTTTAACGGTAGGGTTCGAGGAGTGCTGCGCCGAGTAGCTGCTTGAACACGATCGTCATCCCGTAGAAGCCTTTTGCGCCTGTGTAGCGCGCCTCCACTTCCACCTTCCGTCCGGCAAACGTTCCGCCTTGAGGAGGAGCGCTCCGGCGTTGCTCATCTTCGGGGTGTATGTGTCGCCACCGTTCGTTTTCGCAGGGGACTCGATCGTTGCCGCGGTTGCTTCCCACGGAATGCCGAGGACGTTGTCGAGGGGGGACCTGAAGCTGCGAAGCCGCCAGGAACGGGAGGAGCAGGAGTAGTGGAAGAGAGCCTCGATGCACGGGGATCGTGGCGTTTGATGATGGGGAGGTTGCGGTGCTCGATGTACGAATCGGGCCGAGGCGCCTCCTGACCTACAAGGTGGCGTAAAGATCCAGAGCTGTTCGGGCCGTCGCAAGTATGGATCGGAAAGCAGAGCGACCCGCCGGAATCTCTCCGGCGGGTCGCTGTTCTTCGGCACGTTGCTTGTTACCGAACAATCGAGAGGGGGGCGCTCGTGGTCCTGCCGTTCTGGCTGACCACCACGCGGTACTCGCCCGCGGGAAGATCGCGCACGTCGAACGAGGAGGTGTGTGTGCCGGCGAGCGGACGCTCATCGACGATGCGCCGCATCTCGCGTCCCATCGCGTCGACGAGCGTGACAACAGCCCGGTCGGAGTTGACGAGCATATACTCCACCGACGCGCCCGTTGCTGTCGGGTTCGGCCACGTGCGCGCAATCGACACCGTGCCGGCAACTGTGCTGGAGCGCGGAGCCGAGGCGGGGATCGGGAAGTAGCTGGCGTCGAGGTTCATCCGCTGGAGGTAGAGGCCCGTCTCCTGGATATCGCCGCGGTCGGCGGGCTGGTCGCCTGCAAGGGTGCCGTCGATGTCGGCGAGAATGAAGGCAAACATGCCGGGACGACGGCGTGCGGAGAACGCGAGCGTCAGTTGGGCGTCGCCGTTCTCCTCAACCGCAAATCGCTCCGGCATCGTTGGATACTCGATGGACGCCGTATCCGTTCCGTCACCGAAGCTCGGCTGCACAACGCGCATCTCGCCCCAGCTGTCGCCGCCATCGCGCGAACCCACGATCACCGCCTTGTAGTAGTTGAAGCCCAGTTCCGACGTGTCGTTGACGTAGGTGCGCTCGTCCACGTTCGTCACCGAGTCAATCGTTCCACCCACGGCGTTGAAGGTGATGAGCATGGTCTGGTTGTCGTCACCCACAGCGATGCAGGGAAGGTCGATGCCGCTCAGGCTCGGCTGCCGCTTGATCGGGGGAATGCCGTTGGTGCCGATGCCGGCAACGGCGTTGAAGTAGCCGACCTGACGAATCTGGTTGCTGTTGCCGCGCCAGTGGAAAACGCCCTGACCGCTCAGGAGATTGTTGAACGTTGCGGTGAACGCGATGTGCGGCACCTCGTCGGCGTAGACGAGGTCGAAACTTGCGCCGGCATGGAGCGTGTCGGGATCGTTGTTGCTGTTCGCCTGGCCGCGGTCGGCAACGAGCGAGTCGAGAATCAGGACCGGCTGTCCCCAGGTCACGCCGTCGTCGTTGCTTTCGGCGAAGAAGATGCCCGAAGGCTCCTCTGCTTCGCGGCTGAAGGCGAACCAGACAGCGCCCAGTTTGCCCCCGGCCGAGCGGGCAATCATTGCGCGTCCGCCGCTGGTGGAGGAGATCAGGCTGTCGGTAAGGTCATGCCACGCGTTGTCGTCGATTGCGGAGCTGGCAATGTCGACGCGTGTCACCTGAAGCGGGGAGAAGATGACGTTTCCCTCGGGCGGGGAGTAGCTGGAGAGCACCACCACCTTCTCCTCATTCCCTGTCAGCTGGAATGTTGGCCAGATCACCCCGTTGCCCGTGCCGTCGTAGCGGCCGGAGGCCGTTTCGAAGGGAAGCTCGGCGAGCGGGTAGATGGTGGTGCTTGCGGGAGCATCCTGCTGGAAGAGGAGCGTGCGCAGGCCGCCGTTGCTCTCGCCGTGCGCTGCGATGAACGCGGTGCCGTCGCTCCGGGTGCGCACCGAGGGGAACCCGAGGCGGTAGCCCGCGATGTCGAGGGTCGATGTCCAGTGGGCGCCGGCGTCGGATGAATACGCGTAGCCTACGCGGCGTGTCGGTGCGCCCTCGGTGACGTCGGTCTCGTCCAGCGTGAGCATGTACACCACGTTGATGTTGTTCGGCTCACCGGGGTCGAGCGCCACGTACTGCGGCGCCATGCCGTTGGTCTGGTAGTCGTAGAATCCGTGCAGTCCGGTCCACACTGCGCCGTTGCGAAGGTTGAGCGGAGCGTAGGCGGCAACGCCCGCCGATGGCGTGGAGCCGCCCGGTGGGGTGATGCGCTCGGGAGCCGTGAACCTGGGCGCAGCCGCGCTCGTTCCGGGAGCGGGACGAAGGACGGGAGCGCGGTGAATCATCGGGAGCACCAGCTCTTGGGCCTGCGCAAGCCCAGCACCGCCGAGCAGGACCACGGGAAGAAGGAGTTTCAGTCGCTTCATGGTGGATAGGTGTGAGGTTGGATAGGATAAGGGAGATCCGAGCTATGGGACAGAATTGGCGGGAGAGAATCAACAGCAGCGTCCGGCCAGTTCCTTCGATTTTTGGAGATGGGGCGAGGGAGAGACAATCTCTCCCTCGCCCCCGTTCAAAACGTTTGGAGTGGTTCGGTCAGCGGACGACGGTGAACGACTGGGTAAGCGCCTCGCCGTTGACACGCATCGTGTAGTAGTAGGTGCCAGCGGGCAGGTTGGCGGTGCTCATCGCCACCACGTGGTTCCCCGCCTCGCGCGATTCGTCGAGGAGGGTTTCAACCTTCTGTCCCGTTGCCGCATAGACGTCGATGGTGACGTGCCCGCCCTTCTGCAGAATGAAGGTCACCATCGAGCGGTCGCGGCTCGGGTTGGGCAGCGGGGCGTTCAGGCGCGAGAAGGCGGTGGCCGCGGTGCCACGCACGCCGCTTATCGCTCCGGTTGCGTCGAAGTTTGCGGTGACGATGTACTGACGGCGATCGACGAGCACGCGCTGCGCCATCACCAGCGAGTCGAGCACCGTGATGTCCGTTGAGTGGTCGATGCCCGACTGCACGCTGATTGCCGGAACGTTCGACAGATCGTTCGGAATGATCTCTGGAATCCAGACCTGGCGGTCGAGAAGTGCCGTGCCTGTAACGTTGATCGGCGGTGCCCAGGTGTTCTCCGACACCAGCCGCGAGGAGACGAACACGTCGCTCGTGGTAAAGGTGTCGGGAGCCATGCCGTCATCGTTGAGGTCGTTCTGCGAGATGTAGGAGAGCAGCGCCGTCCACTTCGCGAGCAGTCGGGTGCCATCGGCGGTTCTCGCCACCTGGATCTCGTTGTCCACCTGCGACGCCGTGTCTCCCTCCTCCGATCCGTTGATCAGGAGGAACCAGCCGTTCTGTGTGCCGACCGGGCGGATGTTCCAGGTGCCGTTGTTGCGCGACACCTCCACCACCTCACGAATCAGGCTGCTGGGGTCGCGCGTGTCGTCCGACTCGGCAAGGTTCAGGAGGAACGAGACGCTGTTGGGGCCGGTGACGATGAAGTCGTTGGTGCTGAAGCCGAAGCGGGCGCTGTCGGGGTTTGCACCGAGAGCCGTCACGTAGTCGTTAAGGACGGCGCGCGGCATATAGTCGATCTCGCTCCACGTTGCGCCGTTGTCGGTCGAGGAGGAGACGCCGGGCGCGGGGAAGGGGTTGCCGACCTCCAGATCGTTGTAGCGCGCGAAGATTCCCGCGTACATCGTGCCGCTGGCGTCGATGTCCAGCCCGGCAAAGGTCGAGGTGCGCGTATCTGCCTGGTCCGGCGTCACGAAAACGTCGCTTGTCCAGCCCTGCGGGATGAAGGAGTTGAGGTTCCCATCCACCACGTCGAGGCGGCGAACCGCCAGGTTGTTGTCGCTCACTGCACCCACGGTGATCATTGCGCTCTTGTCGGCAGAGAGCACGCTGTGGGCATCGGTGCTCCACTTCTGTCCCGACGAGAGGGCGCCGCTCAGCAGTGGTGGCACGATTCCTGTCCCAGAAGCATCGATCAGGCCGGAGACGAAGGTGCCGAACTCATCTCCTGCACTGCCGGTAAGGGTCGGTGCCGTGTAGTAGTAGAGCAGGTTGGCTCGATCCGTCGAGTTCGTGGGGTTGACGGGGTAGATATTCGGATAGCGGCCCTTCCCCTGGGCTACCGGGTCGTGCAGCGGGCCAATCGGCTCACCCCAGGTTGCGCCCAGATCGCTGGAGATTCTCAGGTAGATGTCGTCCTCCGACTGCACATCGATGCTGCCACGCTTGATCATCAACAGCGTGTTGGTCATCGGCTCGTACCAGAACGGATGCGCCCCGTAGGAGTAGAAGGAGAAGGAGTTCTTCAGCGAGTCAACGATGGGATACTCGAGTGCCGCAACCCCGTTGGAACGAAACGGAGTGCCGGTCACCGGCAGGGTTCCGGTGCGGCGCACGGTCTGTCCGTCGTTTCCTGCACGGCTCGGCGCTGAAAGCTGTTGCTGTGCGATCATTGTGCCTGCTGCTGCCGCGAACAGAGCACCTGTGAGAAGTAGAGTTCGTTTCATCCGAAATTCTCTCCAGAATGGGGAGGTGATAGAGGTATATGGCGAATGAAGAGTGGCAACCGTCAGTGGCCACTGCGATTCATCAGGCTCCAGCAATGTGAAGTGAGGAGGTGTCGAGACATAGGAACCAGAGAGAGGCCCGGAGTTACGCCTGGCAGCTGTGGGGGCCTGCAAAAGAGAGAGTGTACGGCGAGCAACACGCGAGGGTGAGGAGGAAGCGGAATGAGGCAGCCGTACCGCTGCCATCCAGTTGGAGAACGCAGGGGCGGAAGATACTCTTCTCCCCGGTGTGAACACAAGCATACCACCCTTCTGCGACGCAGAAATCTGATGATCTGCCACCTGCCGCGTCTTCCACTCCCCCAGAACGACGAAGAGGAGGGCGCGGTTCCCACCCGGAGCGTTACTCCCCAACGGGTTCATGCCGTGAAAAGTTATCGTTTGCCGTTGGTACGGGGAGCCGGGTTTTCCTATGTTCGTCCGCTTCTGCCGGTGCGGATCGTCCGATCCCGCCGGTTCTGTGCTCTCACCTCAGTCCTGTGCGCGCCGGCTTCTGCGGTCCGCGCCCATTTCCTCTCTCTGACACCGCATGGATATCTCTGGAAAAACCATCCTCGTCCTCGGTGGCTGGGGACTTGTCGGCGCCGCCGTCTGCCGCCGCCTCGTTGAACAGCGCCCCGCCCGCATCGTCATCACCTCGCTGAATCAGGGCGAGGCAGAGGGTGCGGTTGCCGATCTGCGCGCCGAGCTTCCCCCCGACTCGGGCGTTGAGCTTGTCGCCTGGAACGGCAACATCTTCTGCCGCTACGACGACCGCTTCACGCCGCGCGAGCAGTTGCTGGCCGACCCTGCTGCCCGCCGCCGGTCGATCACCGATGTGGTGGACGACCTCACGCCGGAGGTGCTGCACGCCTCGGCGCTCTACCGCCTCCTTGCGGAGTACCGTCCCGACGCGATGATCGACTGCATCAACAGCGCGACGGCGATTGCCTACCAGGACATCTTCGGCTCGGCCCGGACGATGTTGCAGGCAATCGACGCCGGTGCGCTCGACGCCGAACTCGCCGAGCGTCACCTCGCCACGCTCTACATCCCGCAGCTTATCCGCCACGTGCAGATCCTCTATCGCGGACTGCTCGATGCCGGCACGTCGATGTATATCAAGATCGGGACCGCAGGTTCCGGGGGGATGGGGTTGAACATCCCCTACACCCACTCCGAGGAGCGGCCGTCGCGCGTGCTGCTCGGCAAGAGTGCGGTGGCCGGCGCGCAGACGCTCCTTCTCTTCCTGATGGGGCGCACGCCCGATGGGCCGATCATCAAGGAGATCAAGCCGACGGCAACGATTGCCTGGAAGCGCATCGAGAACGGCGAGGTACGGCGGCGTGGGCGGCCGATTCCACTCGTGGACTGTCCGCCGGAGCGCGGCGTGCGGCTGGAGGGAACGCTCCACCTGCACCAGCCGGGCGTTGCCGAGCCAACCGGTGAGAACCTTCGCGCACCCTTCATCGACACGGGGGAGAACGGCATCTTCTCGCGTGCCGAGTTCGAGGCCATCACCTCGCTCCAGCAGATGGAGATGATTACCCCGGAGGAGATTGCCGAGGCGACGGTGCTGGAGTTGAAGGGGGGAAACAGCGGACACGATGTGGTGCAGGCGCTGGACGGCGCGGTGTATGGTCCTACCTATCGTGGCGGTGTGCTGCGTGGTCGCGCGCTCTACCGTCTGGAACAGCTCGAAGAGGAGTCGGGTGTGCCCTCGGTGGCGTTCGAGATGCTCGGGCCGCCCCGCCTCTCCAAGCTCCTCTTCGAGGCGCACATCCTTGGTCGCGCGGTCGGTTCGATTGAGGGGGTGATTGCCGGCGATGCCGGGGAGATCGCCCGCGCTGCCGAGGCGATTGTCCGCGCCGATGCCAGCCTGCGGAGCCGTGCGCTCTCGGTGGGCATTCCGGTGCTGCTCGGCGACGGGGTGACGCTGCTGCGTGGCGAGTCGATCAAGATCCCCCCGCACCGTGGGAACAACTCCCTCGACATCACGCCCGAGTCGATGGATGGATGGGCGCAGGAGGGGTGGATCGATCTGCGCGAGTCGAACGTTCGTCGCTGGCAGGAGCGTTTCGAGCGGATCCGTGCCGAGGCGCTGGCCGTGCCGGAGAGCGACACCAGCAGCCGGGAGCAGTTCTCGCGCGACTACTGGGGGCACTTCCGCTCGATGCCCGAGGGGAAGATCGCCGCGTGGATCTTCACCGTCGAGGACCAGGGCGCGCGAATGAAAGCGTAGCTGGTTGCTGACGGCAGCCCGACTTCCCGAACCCACGAGCGTGCAGGTGTTTCCTGCGCGCTCGTGGGGCATTTCAAGCGCAGCACCTCACTTTCACCAGCCATTCCGATGACATACTTCCCGATCCCGCTCGGCAGTCTGCCGGAGTCGCTTGGGCCGGAGCAGGCCGAGCGCTACAGGAAGCGGATCGGCGCGGGAAGGGGGTGGGAGGAGATGGGGCGAACGCTCGACCATCTTCAGCATCGGCACCTCCTCTCGGTCCCCTTCAGCACGCTCGACCTCCATGCCGGAATCGTCGTCGATCTGCCCGTACTCTACGACCGTATCGTTGTCCGCAAGCGCGGGGGAGTCTGCGTCGAGCTGAATCTGCTCTTCGCGTGGCTCCTCGATCAGGTCGGCTTCGAGGTGGCGCTCGCCCGCTCGACGATGGCGAACGGGTGGGAGCACCTGCTGGTCGTGGCTGGGTGGGAGGGGGAGCAGTGGCTCGTTGATGTCGGCTACGGACTTTACGCACCACACACAATCGCACTTGCCTCGGCGCCGACACACGGGCGCAACGGCGCCTACCGCGTGCTCGGCTCCCAACGGGAGGGGTACGCGGTGCAGCGCGAGTGCCGCGACGGCTGGCGGACGATGACCACGTGGCACGGCACGCTCCCGCTCGAAGCGGCTCTGGTTGATCTCGCCGAGAGGCCAACTCCCGTCCCTGTAGACTTTCACAGCGAGCGGCGTGTCGAAATCCTGCTGGAGGATGGTCGTGCCGTGCTTGTTGGGGATCAGCTCACGGTTGTTCGTGGCACCAGCCGCTCCGAACGGACGCTTTCGCCCGACGGGATTGCCTACCACCTCGAACATCTCTTCGACATCCCTCCGCTCTAGCCCCTCCCCTTCGCAGACGTTCAGGTGCGGTCCATTGCGACAATCGCCGGGAATTTCCCGCCGTCTGCCGTTCGCTGCGTACACTCTTTGAACCTTTTGTTTGGACTAGTTCCGAATAAGGCTCTATCTTCGCAGCCGTTCCGTCCGATGTTCTCTCCCATTGCCCCTTCGATGACTTCACGACTGCTCTTTCCGGCCTTCCTTCTCCTGGCAATCCTCTGGACCGGCTGCGGCGACAAGCCGGAGCCGCGTGCCGGTGCCGACAGCACCACGGCGCGGCGCATCATAACGTTGGGTGGACCGATTACCGAGATCGTGCAGGAACTGGGGCTTTCCAATGAAGTTGTGGGAGTTGACGCGTCGAGCCAGTGGGCCGACTCGGCCCATCCGGTGGCAAAGCTCAGCTACCAGCGCGCGATTGCCGCGGAGGGAGTTCTGGCACTCCGTCCGACGCTCGTGCTCGGAACGAGCGAGAGTGGTCCGCCGTCGGCGCTCGAACAGATCCGTTCGGCGGGTGTGCGCGTGGTGCAGGTGAAAACCGGCTACACCGTGGAGGCCGCACTCCATCGTGTTGATACCATCGCCGCGCTGCTCGGTGTGCCCGAGCGTGGAGCGCAGCTTCGTGAGCGGATGAAGGCGCGCCTCGCCTCGCTTCCTGCTGCTGCTGACACGCCGCGCGTGCTCTTCATCTACGGTCGCAGCCCCGGAAGCATGCAGGTGGCAGGTCGCGAGACCGCCGCCGACGCGGTGGTGGGTCTCGCCGGTGGCAGGAACACCGTGACCGAGTACACCGGCTACAAGCCGATTACGCCGGAGGCCGTGCTCGCCGCAAAGCCGGAGGTGATTGTGATGACCGCGAGCGGACTTCAGGCAAATGGCGGGATCGATGGTCTGCTCCGCTCGCAGCCCGCGCTGCTCGAGACCCCCGCAGGAAAGGCCCGCCGCATCGTGGCGATGGACGACAACCTTCTCCTCGGCTTTGGTCCCCGGCTCGGCGATGCAGTCCATATGCTGCATGGATTGCTGCGTGGTACGGCCGCTGCTGCCGACTCAACGATGGCAGGGAAGACCCGGTGAGTCTGGTGGCCGACACACTTGCCCCCGCTACGCGCACCGACTGGCTGCGCCGTCCGGCACCCCTTACGGTGCTGCTGCTGCTGGGCGTGTGTGCGCTGCTCTCGGTGCTTCCTGCCGTTGCGGTCGGTGCGGTGTCGATCTCCCCGCTTCAGGCAATCGGCATCCTTCTCGACGCGTGCGGCATCTCCACCGGCGTGGTCTACGCGCCGGACCAGGCGGCGGTGCTTCTTGCGGTGCGTCTGCCCCGCGTGCTGCTCGGGGTGATCGTGGGGGGGACGCTCGGAATGTGCGGTTCGGCGCTCCAGGCGCTCTTCCGCAATCCTCTCGCCGATCCCGGCGTGCTCGGCGTCTCCAGCGGCGCGGCGCTCGGTGCCTGCCTTGCCGTGGTGATTGGCTTCAGTGGTCTTGGCCTGGCGCTTCCTGCTGCGTTCGAGCCGTATGCGATCTCGATCGCTGCGTTTCTTGGAGCGCTTGTCGTCACGGGTCTCATCGCGCTCATGGCGCGCACCCGCGCCGGCATTACAACGGTGCTGCTGGTTGGGATTGCGATAAGTGCGCTTGCCGGAGCCGCCACCGGTGTGCTGACGTTCGTTGCCACCGATGAACAGTTGCGGTCGATCACCTTCTGGTCGCTCGGCTCGCTTGCCGGGGCAACGTGGCAGTCGCTCTCCGGTGCGCTCCCTTTCATTCTTCCGGCGCTGCTCCTGCTCCCCTTTACTGCGCGGTCGCTGGATGCGCTGGCGCTTGGCGAGCGTGAGGCGGAGCACCTCGGAGTTCGCGTTGCCCGTGTGCGCCGCATCGTGATCGTCCTCTCCGCCCTGGCGGTTGGGGCCGCGGTTGCCGCGACGGGTGGAATCGGGTTCATTGCGCTCGTTGCCCCGCACCTCGTGCGCATGCTTGCCGGTCCGCGCGCCCGCACGACGATGATTGGTGGGGCGCTGCTGGGAGCCACGCTTCTCGTCCTTGCCGACCTGACAGCGCGGACTGTTGTTGCGCCAGCGGAGCTTCCCATCGGTGTGGTTACGGCGATTATCGGAACGCCGGTGTTCCTCTGGCTCGTGCTCAGGACGCGGGAGGGGATGGGACGATGATCGTTGCTGAAACCCTCTCGGTTCGCCGGGGAACGCGCACCGTACTCCACAACGTGGATGTGAGGGTTGCTCCCGGTGAGGTGCTGGCGGTGCTCGGTCCGAACGGTGCCGGAAAGTCGACGCTGCTTGCGGCGCTCGCCGGAGACCTGCCACCGGCGGTTGGGGGTGTGCGGATCGGCGACCGCGATCCCCGCCAGTGGGAGCCTGACACGCTGGCGCGCACCCGCGCCGTTCTCACGCAGTCACCGGGCATCTCCGCTGCCTTCAGCGTTCGCGAGACCGTGGAACTGGGACGTCTGCCGTGGCGCACGGCCGCAACGCGAAGCAGGAACACCGAAGCGGTTGAGCGGGCGATGGCCGAGACGGGGGTGGAGGGATTTGCCGGGCGTGCGGTAACGCGGCTCTCCGGCGGCGAGGCGCAGCGCGTGCACCTTGCGCGCGTGCTGGCGCAGCTCGATCTCCCCGCTGCTCCCAACGATGGCGCTCCTGCACGTGCGCTCCTTCTCGACGAGCCAACGGACGGACTCGATCCGCTCCACCAGCACCTTGTGATGCGCACCGCGCGCGCCGCGGCACGCCAGGGTACCGCAGTTGTTGCCGTGCTGCACGACCTGGCACTGGCGGCCCGCTACGCCGACCGCGTCATGCTCCTGGTGAACGGCATCTGTATCGCCTGTGGAGATGTTGAATCGGTGATGACCGCTGCTGCAATCGAGCAGGCGTACGGCGTTCACGTCACCGTTGTGCGCGACTCTGTGACAGGGCGACCCCACATTATAACCCACGGCCTTCCCGGCGATCCCTATCTCGAACACTCATCCGATCTCATCGAATCGTTATGAACTATACCGGACCCAAGGTGCGGCTCTCTCGCCGCCTCGGCATCGCCATCACTCCGAAGGCGGCAAAGATCATGGAGCGTCGCCAGACGCCTCCCGGACAGCACGGCCCGAACACGCGCCGGCGCGGGAAGGTGAAGGACTACACGCTCCAGTTGCTCGAGAAGCAGAAGCTGCGCCTCCAGTACAACGTGAGCGAGCGGCAGTTCCGCCGCTACTTCGCCGCGGCTGCCCGCTCCACCAGCAACACCGGCGAGCGGATGGTGCAGCTCCTGGAGCAGCGTCTCGATGCCTTCGTGCTTCGGGCCGGCTTCGCGCGCACGATCTACCAGGCACGGCAGCTCTCCTCGCACGGCCACTTCCTGGTCAACGGCCGCGCCGTGGACATCCCCTCGTACCAGCTTCGCGCCGGTGATCGCGTGTCGGTGCGTCCGCGCAGCCGCCAGGTAACGGCGATTCGCGACAGCATCCGCACCGCGCACCCGCCCGGCTACATCGAGCTTGACAAGGTGAACCTCACCGCGCGTCTCCTCGCCACACCCGACCGCGCCGAGATCCCGGTGGTGTGCGACGCGCACCTCGTCGTCGAATTCTACTCGCGCTAATCCACCGGAGGGAGAGCGATGACTACTCTGTCCGAATCGAGCAACGGCGTCGTACGGCTCTGCCCCTGCGCCCGCGCCATCACCGTTGAGTACGGCACGCTCATGCTTCGCTTCGGCCTGAAGGGCTTTCAGCGGTTCTGGGAGTTCGTGATGTGCATCGATGTGGAGTACTGCCTGCTCAGGAACAGCGATCGTCCGCGGGGCAAGGCGATAATGATCGAACTCGCTTCGTGCGGTGTGAGCGCCCACCTGACGCCGGAGGAGCTTGAGGAGCTGCGTTCGATGGTGGATGGCGCAATGGAGGCGGTGCTGATCGACGGCAATCGCTGCTGGTTGAAGGAGTCAATGAACTAACACGATAGAACCATGGAATCACAGCAATCGAACGTGACCGTTGCCGAGGCTCCGCCGAGCTACGCAACGCCTGCCGAGCTTCGCGAAGCGTGGAACGAGCTGCGCCGCACCGTGAAGGGTGTGCGCGCACGCGAGGCGGCGCGGCGCCTTGGCGTCAGCGAGGCCGAGCTTGTGGCGAGCGGCATCGGCCACAACGTTGTCAAGCTCGAAGGGGAGTGGAACAAGCTGATTGCCGAGCTGGAGCCAATTGGCGACCTGATGGCGCTCACGCGCAACGAGCACTGCGTGCACGAGCGGCACGGACACTACCGCAACGTGAGCATCGATGGGCCGATGGGAACGGTGCTCGACGAGGAGATCGACCTTCGCGTCTTCATCGGTGCGTGGAAGTACGGCCTGGCCGTGATCGAGGGAGAGGGGGAGAAGGAGCGCCGCTCGCTCCAGTTCTTCGACGGTGCGGGCACGGCCCTTCACAAGGTCTACCTCCAGCCCGAGAGCAGCCGTGCGGCGTGGGACGCGCTGGTGAAGCGCTACACCGCGGCCGACCAGAGCGCCGTGCTGGAGATCGAGCCTGCTGCGGAGATTGCTCTCGACCTTTCAAGCCCCGAGGGTGAGACGCTGGAGGCGTTCCACGCGGGATGGCGGGCAATGCAGGACACGCACGAGTTCTTCGGTCTGCTCCGCAAGTATGGCGTCAATCGGCTTTCCGCGCTCCAGAGCGCTCCGGCAGACCTCGTGCAGCAGGTGGCGAACGACTCGCCGCGCAGGGTTCTGGAGGCGGCATCGGCAACCGGCCAGTCGATCATGGTGTTCGTGGGGAACAACGGCATCATCCAGATTCACACCGGGCCGGTGGAGCGGATCGTTGCCACCGGGCCGTGGATCAACGTCCTCGATCCTCGCTTCAATCTCCATCTGCGCGAGGATGCCGTTGCCTCCGCGTGGATCGTGCGCAAGCCGACGCGCGACGGCGTTGTCACCTCGCTCGAAGTCTACAGCGCCACCGGCGAACTGATCGTCCAGTTCTTCGGCAAGCGCAAGCCGGGTATCCCGGAGCAGGAGGGCTGGCGCGCAATCCTCGCCGAGCTTCCCGCCGCGTCCTAATTCCCAGATCTCACTCGCTCTTTTTCGAACGCTCGCTGTGCTGTCCTTCCCGCCCGTCGGGAAGGACACGCATACCCCCTTGTCCAAACCGTTGCTTCTCAGCATCAATCACACCCATACCTACCATAGGCATGAACCGTTCTCTTCCTCTTCTCCTCGCCATCACGCTCGTGTGTGGCGCCTCACAACTCCGGGCGCAGCTTCCCGCCGACACCATCTGGCTCGGCCCGAACTACGCGAATCAGGTCTACTACTCGGTGTCCGACGGCAGCAAGCACACCGTGCCGCTCGCCGGCTGGGACATCGCGTTCGAGCTGACGGGCTTCAGCTCTTCGATCCTCATCAACGGCGGCAGCAACGTCAACCTCTACGTCGTTCCCGGCAAGATGAACGAGGACTTCGGCACCGCAATCGACACGACGGGGATGTACACCTGGGAGCACCCGATGAACGCTCTTGCAACCTGGAGCAGCGGCGCATTCAACCTGGGTCGCGACTACAATACCGGCGACTTCGGCTGGGGTGAGTACAACATGAACACCCACAAGGTGACCGGCACCTCGCTCTACGTCATCACCCTCCCCAACGGAGATGCGCGCCAGATCACCGTGGATGGTCTGTCGAGCGGCACCTACACCTTCCGCACCGCGATGCTCGACGGCACCGGCATCGACACGAACACCGTGACGAAGACGAACTTCGCGAACCATCACTTCGCCTACTACTCGATCTCCGGCGACTCGGCATTCAACAACGAGCCGGAGATGGAGAACTGGGACCTCGTCTTCACCAAGTACATCGACGTGGTGATGGACATGCAGTACGGCGTGACGGGCGTGCTCTCCGCACCGGGCGTGACGATTGCGCAGGTGACCTCCACCACTCCCGCCACCGAGCCTGCGCCCGCCACGGAAGCCTACAGCGACTCGATCAACGTGCTTGGCTACGACTGGAAGACCTTCGACCTCAACGCTGGTGGCTATGCGATCAAGCCCAACGTCGTCTACTTCGTTCACGCGAAGGATGACAACATCTACCGCCTGGTGATGACAGGCTTCGCCGGTGGCTCCACCGGCCAGGTGACCTTCCAGCGCCAGGCTGTCAGCACGGTTTCGGTGAAGGATCGCGCGAACCGCTCGGTTGGTTCGGTGGCAGTGGCCCCGAACGTGGTGCGCGCTGGCGAGACATCCTCGCTCGTGCTCGACCTGAATGCCGCACACGCCGTGCGGGTGGCGGTGGTGAACGCTGCGGGCCGCACCGTTGCCACGCACACGGTCAGCGGCACTGCCGGATTGCAGGCGCTCCGCATCGGTGAGGGCCTGGAGTCGGGCAGCTACCTCGTGGCCGTGGAGATCGACGGCGTTGTGAACACCAGCCGCCTCATCGTCCAGTAATCCCTTTTCAACTACAGCAATGCGCGTCTCTGCCCTGCTGCTCCTCCTCCTTCTCCTTGCGCCTGCACTCGTGCAGGCGCAGGGGAAGGCGACGGTGATCGTCGTTGATGCTCGAACCGGAGAGCCGCTGGCGCGAGCGGCCGTCCGCATCCTCTGTCCCTCGTTGCCCTGCCCCGATAGCAGCAGGCAGCGGGTGGGAGTGATGGCCGATGGTGCCGGGCGCGCAGGTGTTGCGATTGATGGTCGTGCAGTTGTGGCGGTGAACTATGCAGGCTACGAGCGAATGCTCGACACGATTGCGCCGGGACAGACCCATACGCTGCGATTGATCCAGAAGCCCGGGAACAGCCACGTCGTTGTTACCGGGCAATATCGTCCCACCTCGGCGGATCGCTCCATTCATCCGGTGCGGATCATCACTGCCGAGGCAATTCGTGCGCAGGGGGCAACAACGGCGCGCGAGGCGCTGCAGAACACGCTCAACACCCGCATCAGCACCGATGCGGTGCTTGGCAGCACGCTTGCCATTGGTGGCGTTGCCGGCCAGAACGTCAAGATTCTTGTGGATGGAGTGCCGGTGATTGGCCGCCTGAACGGCGCAATCGACCTTGGTCAACTCCCGATGCACAACGTGGAGCGGATCGAGATCGTCGAGGGTCCACTCTCCACCATCTACGGCACCGATGCGCTCGGTGGGGTGGTAAACATCATCACCCGCAACCGCGCTGCGCAGCGCTTCGAGGGTGAGGTGGGAGGGATGGCCTCGAGTGTCGGCGAGTATACTGTCGATGCGCGTGCCGGTCTCCGTTTCGATGGAGGATCGGTGGTGCTCTCCGGTGTGCGGAATCTCTTTCAGGGATGGTCGCCCGAAGGCGATGTGCGCGCAAAGCTCTGGAAGCCGCGCGAGCAGTATGACGGCGAGCTTGCCGTTCACGCCGCAATCGGCGAGATCAAGACCCGCTATAGCGGACAGGTGTTCAGCGACTACATCCTGAACCGCGGCATGCCGCGCGCTCCCTACGGCGAGAGCGCGTTCGATGATACCTATCGCACGCTCCGCATCACCAATACCCTTGGTGCCGGAACGGCGTTCTCTCCGGCCGACGCGCTCGATCTCTCGGCGTCGTTCAGCCACTACCGCCGCATGAAGAACAGCACGGTGAAGAACCTTGTGACGCTCGAGGAGCGTCCAACAATCGGTGCCGGCGACCAGGACACGAGCGGCTATACCTCGCTTCTGATTCGCACCGTCTACAACCACACGCCCGACAGTTCGTGGATCGAGTGGCAGAGCGGTGCGGAGATGACCGCCGACCGCACGTGGGGTGGACGCATCCTGGGGGGGGAGAGGACGCTGGAGGATGTGGCGCTCTTCACCAGTATCCGCCTGACGCCCCTTGAGAACCTGACGGTGCAGCCGGCGGTGCGCGGAGGCTACAACTCCCGCTATCCTGCGCCGGTGGTTCCCTCGCTGAACCTGCGCTACGACCTTGCCGAGGGACTTGCGGTGCGTGCCTCCTATGCCCGCGGGTTCCGCGCTCCGTCGCTGCGGGAGCTGTACCTCGACTTCGTGGACATCAACCACGACATCCACGGCAACGAGAACCTGCGCGCCGAGCGCTCGCACAACGTGATGGCCGGCGGTGCGCTGCGCCGCCTGGTTGCCGACATGAAGGTGACCGCAGATGTTGGTGGATTCTACAACGACATCACCGACATGATCGCGCTGGCGCAGGTGGAGGGGTCGCTCTACCGCAACGTCAACATCGACAGGCTGCGGACGCTTGGGGGCACTGCAACGGTTGGAGTGGATGGCGGGACGATTGCGGTGGAGGCGGGAACGGCGCTGACAGGCCGTTCGGCTGCGGTGGAGGGGGAGGGCGTTCCCGGCTATACCTGGACGCCCGAGGTCAACGGCACGGTCCGTGCCACGCTCCCGGTGCTCAACACCAAGCTCTCGGTGATGGGGAAGTATACAGGCTCCGCCATCTCCTACTATCTCAACGCGCAGGGGGCGGTCGCACAGTCGAAGGTCGATCCGTACAGCATGCTCGACCTCTCGCTCGCGCAGGAGGTGTTTGGTACGGCAACGGTCACGCTTGGCGTGCGGAACCTCTTCGATGTCCGTTCGATTGCCGTCACCGGAAGTTCCGGTGGCGTCCACTCCAGCGGAGGCGACATTCCGGTGGGAATGGGGCGGACGTTCTTCGGTACGCTGCGTCTGCGTCTGGGCAATGACCAGTGAGCCTGGTGCGCGTTTGGCCTGTACGCGGTCGTACAATGCTTTATGAAGCTTCTCATGCGAACCCTTCTTCTTCCCGCCCTTCTTCTGTGTGTTGGCCTTGCAGGCTGCATCCCGGAGGATGTGCCCGTTGCTCCGTTCGACCGCGGTAATGCGCAGACTCGGCAGGTTGCGATGGGGAGCGATTACCAGACGCAGATCTTCTTCGACTTCGAGAGCGACAGCGTTGTTGCCACGATGCCGTTGACGGTGTGGGACGTCGGCGTGATAACGGCGGGGGAGAGGCCGGCGCTCGTGCTGAACAGTGCGAAGATCATGGGGGCGAGCGATATGGGGGCAGTGGATTTCATGGCGCCGGTGTCCGCGCCGAAGACGCTCCCGTATCGTTACGATGATCCCTCGGGTAACCTTGACTCGACGGCGATTGGCGAGTGGTGGTCGAACGCCGATGAGGCCGGGAACTACACCACCCGCGGCCACCTCTACATCATTGATCGCGGATACGATGCGGCAGGGAAGTCACAGGGATACGCGCGTCTGATGGTGCTCGGTGCCACCGCCGACAGTTGTACGCTGCGCTGTGCCGCATTGAACGGCAGCGGCGACAGAACGATCACCGTCTCGCGGGATTCGAGCCGAACCGTGGCGGGGATAATCTTCGGAACCGACCCAAAGGCCGTCGATGCCGAGCCACTGCGCGAGGAGTGGGATATTCTCTTCACCCGCTACACGCACATCTTTCGTGACCCTGACTTCGTTGCCTACAGCGTGACGGGCCTTCTGCTCAACAGGTGGATGACGATGGTGGCCGTTGACTCAACGCGACCGTTCACGGAGATCACGAGCAGCGATATCGGACGCTATACTCTTGAACCACGCCGCGACGGTGTGGGCTACGGGTGGAAAGTCTACAATCTGAACGCCGGATTGTACACGGTGAACACCGGCATCACCTATATTCTCCGCACGTCGACGGGGTTCTACTACAAACTGCACTTCACGGACTTCTACAACGATGGTGGCGAGAAGGGTTATCCAACGTTCGAGTATCAGCGGCTGTAGGGTTGCGGCACTTGCTGCGGCGCTGCTGCTTGGGGCGGGATCGCTCCACGCCCAGCCAGCAGCAGCCGACACCACCGTTCCTGTTCTCGACCCAACCGCCTTCCGGGTCTACGATAGCGCTGGCTCGGCCATCACACTCGATGCCGTGATCGACCGCGCGATGGATGCAGCGGTGTTGATGATCGGTGAAACCCACGACGACCCAACGGCGCACGCACTGGAGCTTGAACTGCTCCGCCGAATGAACGAACGGGCACAGGCCCGCCGCGATCTTGTCACCATCGTTCTCTCGATGGAGATGTTCGAGCGCGACGCACAGCCGGTGCTCAGCGAGTACCTGGCAGGGATCATCACCGAGCCGCAGATGCTCGCTGCCGCGCGGCCCTGGCCCCGCTACCGCACCGATTACCGTCCCAGCGTGGAGTACGCGCGCCAGAACAACATTCCGGTGATCGCTGCAAATGCACCGCGCCGCTACGTGAACCGCGCGAGCCGTCTGGGACGTGGAAGTCTCGACACCTTGAGCGCCACCGCCAAGGGATGGCTCGCACCGCTTCCCTATCCGCAGCCCACCGCCGAGTATCGCGCGCGCTTTCTCGAGACGATGGGGGGGATGCACGGCGAGGGGCCATCGGCGGACTCGTTGCTGGGGCGTATGCTCGATGCACAGTCCCTGTGGGACGCAACGATGGCGTGGTCGATTTCCGAGGCATTACGAGCTGAACCCACAGCGAGGGTGGTCCACATGGTGGGGGCGTTCCACATCGAGCGGTGGGGGGGAACCGTGGCACAGCTTCAGGGATACCGTCCCGGCGTGAAGGTCTTCACCGTTGTCATTCGTCCCGACACGTCGCTTGCACCGATGGCGCAGGAGCTTCGCAGTCTCGGCGATGCAGTGATCGTCACCGATGCCGCGCGCGTGCCCTCGCGGAAGCAGGAGTAGAGGCACTAGTATACTTGATGCACCAGATAGGGAGTCGGTTGTCGGAAGCCGTTATCGGACTTGCAGTCTGGTGGCGGCTTCTTCTACGCTCTATCTTGGAGTATCACGCTTATCCCATCTATTGGCAATGGATCCAGAGCTTCTGAAGATGATTCCCCTGGTGAAGGATGCGCTCACCGGACTTGCTGCTCTCGGTGGCGTCATCATCGCTGCTTTTGGTCTGAGTACGTGGCGACGGCAGCTCCGTGGGAACTCTGAGTACGATCTTGCCCGAAGGATTCTGCGTGGAGTTTATCAAGTGCGAGACACTGTTAAGATTCTCCGCCTTCCATTCTTTCCGATGTGGGAATTAGCCGACGACTTGAGTGATCCTTTTCCCGAAAATCTTGATGACGCCACGAAGACAGCGTACTCCAATCGTTGGAGAAACGTGGCATCTGCACTCTCTGAACTCGATGCTTTGACGGTGGAAGCAGAAGCGCAATGGGGACCAACAGTAGGGAAGCACTGTAGGAATGTTCGTTTTACTGCACACAAACTGTTCATTGAGTTGCAGGGGTATCTCGCAATCAAGCAGTATCGACAAAACGAGATCAATACGACCATTACACAAGTAACCTCAAATGATCCCATTGAGCAGGAGATAGCTCATGAAGTCAAAGCAATCGAAGATCGTATCGTGCCATATCTAGGGAAGCGTTCCAAGACTTCCTACGGGCGACGCCTGAGAGGATGATCACTCAAGAAAAACGGGAACTGGATTCGCTCTTACTTACCGCTTCTCTTTCCTACCTTGGTGACTCAAGTCCATATGCACCCATTCATACGATGGTCGTTGCTGAGTCAACCCGATAAGTCCCCGCGAAGCGGTAGCAATCGTCGGGTACCTGAACCCGATGCAGCGGCTCATCAGTTTTGCCGGAATTTTCCTCTGTGAGGTTGCTGCCGTTCGATGAAGCCATCGAAGAACAAACGGAACGGGGGAACTGCACGGCAGTCCCCCCGTTCCGTTGTTTTCCAGAGCGTGGTTCCTCTTTCCAGGAGTCTTCGCTCAGTGCCGGAAGTGCCGCATGCCGGTCATGACCATTGCAATGTCGTGGGCGTCGGCGGCCTCGATCACCTCGGCATCGCGCACCGAACCGCCGGGCTGAATCGCTGCTGTGGCACCGGCGGCAACCGCCTCCATCAGTCCATCGGCGAAGGGGAAGAAGGCATCGCTTGCAACGGCACACCCCTTCAGGTCCAGGCCTGCCCGCTCTGCCTTGCGCGCGGCAATCAGTGCTGAATCCACGCGCGACATCTGGCCCGCGCCAACGCCGAGCGTGCGGTCGTGCGCGGCGTAGACAATCGCGTTCGACTTCACGTGCTTCGCCACGCGCCACGCAAACTCCATCGCTGCCATTTCGTGCTCCGTTGGCTGCCGCCTGCTCACGACCCGCAGGCCCTCTGCGGAGAAGAGTGCGGTATCGGCGCTCTGGACGAGCAGACCACCCGCCACCGACCGCGCCTCCCACCCGAATGAGCGTCGCAAGGCGTCGAGATCGACGCGGATCAGGCGGCGGTCGCGCTTCCTGCGGAGCAGCGCAAGCGTCTCCTCCGGGAACTCCGGCGCAATCACCACCTCGGTGAAGATGGCATTGATCGTCTCCGCTGCTTCAAGGTCGAGCGGACGGTTGACTGCCACGATGCCGCCGAAGGGGGAGACCGTGTCGGTGGCGAATGCCCGCTCCCACGCTTCGGTCAGGTTCGCACCAACCGCAACGCCGCAGGGGTTCGTGTGCTTCACAATCACCACGGCCGGCTGCTCGAACTCCAGGACGGCTTTTGTCGCCGCGTCGATGTCGACGATGTTGTTGTAGCTCAGTTCCTTGCCGTGAAGCTGCTCGAAGATGCGTGTGAAGTCACCGTAGAGTCCGGCGCGCTGGTGCGGGTTCTCGCCGTAGCGCATCACGAGCGCGCGGGGAAGCCGGGCGCTGTAGCTCTCCGGCACCTCGACCGTGTCGGCCTCATCGTTTGTGCTCCCTGCCTGCTCTGCCATGTACCCCGCGATCAGCGTGTCGTAGCGGGCGGTGTGGGCGAACGCTTCGGCCGCCAGACGAAGGCGCGTGTCGTTGCTCAGCGTCATCGAGCCAGCGTCGAGTTCGGCGAGTACATCTGTATAGCGCGCCGGGTTGACGACAATTGCCGTGTGGCGATAGTTCTTCGCCGAGGCGCGGGTCATCGCCGGTCCCCCGATGTCGATCTGCTCGATCATCTCCTCGTGGGTTGTTCCCTCGCGCGCCAGCGTCTGCTCGAACGGATAGAGGTTCACCACCACGAGATCGATCGAGGAGATGCCGTGCTCCTCCATCTGCGCAACGTCGCCGGGGTTGTCGAGTCTGCCGAGCAGTCCGCCGTGGATCGAAGGGTGGAGCGTCTTGACACGTCCTTCCATGATCTCCGGGAATCCTGTCACTGCGCTCACATCTGTCACCTCCAGCCCTGCCTCGCGCAGGGTACGCGCGGTGCCGCCGGTGGAGAGGAGCGTCACGCCGCGCTCGACGAGTGCGCGTGCAAAGTCGACGATGCCGGTTTTGTCGGAGACGCTGAGAAGTGCGCGGGAGATGCGGTGCATGGCTGGAACAATCTGGTGAGTGGAAAACCGTGGCGCTGCGAAAATGGCGAGGTGCGGGGATCCTGCGGTGTCACAATTCGCTTGCGGCGGTCGTGTCCCGGTCTCTGCTGTGCGTGATGGGGCAGGGCAGGGAGCGATCAGCGTCGCGTTCGCCCTGGGTGAGTGTCCCCGGCAGCCACTCCAGGCGAGGGAGATGCTCATTGGTCCGCTGGAGGGCAAACAACAAGCGCCATCCCGGGACTGTCGTCGGGATGGCGCTTCGAGGTTTCCTGTTCGGTTCAACCGCGATGCTTGCGGGAGGTGCCCTTCTTCGCTGCAATCTTCCTGCCGCTGCACTTGCTCGTCTTCTTCGCTGCGGCAACGGCGGGCTTCGGCAGTTCCGGGAGCGGTTCCATCAGAAATCCGTTGGGGTCGACCTTCACGCCGTCCACCCACACTTCGTAGTGGAGATGGGGGCCGGTGCTCGCGCCGGTGCTGCCAACGAGCGCGATGATCTGTCCGCGCTGGACCGTATCCCCCGCCTTCACCAGCATCTTCGAGGTGTGACCGTACAGGGTCTGGTAGCCCAGCCCGTGGTCGATCACCACTTCATTGCCGTACCCCCTGTGGCGCTCGGCTACTGCTACGATGCCGTCGCCCGAGGCGTAGATCGGTGTGCCGTGGGGTGCTGCAAGGTCCATCCCCTCGTGCATCTTCACCCTGCCGCTGATCGGGTGCACGCGCGTGCCGAACGGCGAGGTGAAGGTGCCCCGGCATGGCTGGAGTGTTGGCAGCATTGCCACTGCGCGGCGGCGTGCCGTTACCGCCTGTGCGAACGAGCCAACTTCGGCAATCGAGTGTTCGATGGACCGCATATCGCTGCTGGCACGAACGGGCGCCTGGGCGGGAAGCACCTCGGCAACCACCAGCAGCGCGCTGCTCTGCACCGGCACGGCGAGCCGCACGAGTGTCAGGCTGTCGTCGCTGCGGAGGGCGGCAAGGCGGTTGGAAATTTCGGTGATGCGTGTGTCGAGCACGCGGCGTTCGATAGAGGGAGCAGGGGGGAGGGTTGCGTCGTCGGGGTCACTGCCGGCACGGAGTGAATCTGTCAGCGAGAAGATGGTTGCGACGATAGCGCAGGCGCAAAGTGTCGACAACGAATGCGTCCGAAGACTCATGCGTCAGGAGATTGATGGATGGATCGATGAGAGGTCTACGCGAAGCAGGGGGAGTGCGCAGAGGTGGCAGCGGGGCTGCCTGATCGTGGGAGAGGGTGACCTCCCCTGATCGAAGGGGAGCGAACCTAAGACCCGAGAGAGGCGATGGGAAATGAATTCTCTGTCATGAACCGGTTGTAAGGTGGAATCGCTGATTTTGGGCGTGAGGGGCGAATCGAGAGGATGTATCAATCTCCGTATTCACCTCTTCCTGTCGCTCCTGTCATCGAGTCGATGCTCCAACGTCCTATCTTCCCCTATGCGCATTGCAGCTCTCCAGTTCGCACCCCGGCGTGCCCGACCCGACGCAAACCTTGCGCGGATGCGCGAACTCGTCCGCTCGGTCGAGGCCGACCTGATCGTTCTGCCCGAACTCGCCGCAAGCGGCTATTTCTTTACCAGCCCGGAGGAGGCGCGAAGCTGTGGCGAGCGGCCCGGCGCTGGTCCGTCGACCGCATGGATGCTCGAGACTGCGTCGCGGAAAAATGCTGTGGTGATCGGCGGCTTTCTGGAGGATGACGGGCGGAACCTCTACAACGCTGCGCTCATTGCCACGCCGAACGGCGCGGCGCATGTCTACCGCAAAACGCATCTCTTCTATCGCGAGCGCGAAGTGTTTGCGCCGGGAGACACGGGGTTCTTTGTGGTGGAGTGGGGTGGTGTGCGAATCGGCACCATGATCTGCTACGACTGGCGCTTCCCGGAAGCCTCACGCTCGCTTGCGCTGCTCGGTGCCGACGTGATTGCCCATCCCAGCAACCTCGTTGCGGCGGCCGACGTCTGGGGTCCAACGATGAGCACGCGCGCGCTGGAGAACAAGGTGATCGTGGTGACGGCGAACCGGCACGGGAGCGAACAGCACGACGGTGAGACGCTGACCTTTACGGGCCGGAGCAGAGTGTGGGGGCAGAACGGTGCAACACTTGCCGAAGCTCCGCCCGATGCCAATGACGTCATCGTTGCCGAAGTTGATCCAGAAGCCACCAGACACAAGGCGTTCAACGCGGTGAACGATCTTTTTGCCGACCGTCGACCGGAGATGTACCTGCCGATGGGAACATCGAAGCCTGGCGTCGAGTAAGGAAGGATGCGGGCAGGGGCAGCCGCAGGATGGAGCGAGTCGGGGGGATGACGTTGGTGCGTCGCCTCCCGTGCGTGCGGGGCACATCTCCCATTGAAATGGCCAATGCCGCCTCCGCTGTATCTTTGCACGCGTTCCTTCCATACCCTCTCCGAGATGCTGTGATCTTCACGCGCGAACAGATTGACCAGCTTGCCCAGACGCTTGACGCTCGCGTCGAGTATGTGGGAGGCGATGCAACGCTCACGGTGCTTGGCAGTGGAGGCACGCCGTCGGTGGTGCTCGCACTTGCGGGTGTGGAGAGCGGCCAGGAGACCGTGCTCTCGGCGCAGACGGTGCACGGCTACTTCGAGCTGCACAACGTCGAGCGCTACGTGGTCGTCGAGCCGGACGAGCTGATCTTCGTGGCGGAGTCGGGGGATCGCCTCAGCGGTCTGGTGGTTGGCTCCAGCGGGGCCTGTTCGCTTTTCGCAAACGTGCGCCGCTCAACGCTCGATGCCGATCTCACCGAACTGGAGCCGGCGCTTCTGCTTGCTGCCATGCAGCTCGGCCTTGCCGAGGGCGAGGCGTAGAGGCGCTATGGCGATTCATGTCGAGATCACCACGGTTCACCGTTCACTGCGCGTGCCGCACGAGGTGATCCGCCGCGCGGTGGAGACGGCGTTGCGTGGCGAGCACATCGGAACGGCGCGCGTTGGTGTGGTGCTGCTCGATGATGAGGAGCTTCTGGCGATGAACCGCCGCTTCCTGGAACACGACTGGTATACCGACGTCATTACCTTCCCCATCGAGGCGAAGCCGCTGGAGGGGGAGATCTACATCAGTCTCGACCGCGCACGGGAGCAGGCTGGCGAGGTGGGGGTGACGTTGCGCACCGAGACGTGCCGCCTTGCCGTGCACGGTGCGCTCCATCTCGCCGGACACGACGACGCAACGGAGGGCGAACGCGAGGCGATGCGCGTGCTGGAGGATCGCTATCTGGCACGGCTTGCGAACCAGAGAGCATAAGAGCCACTCCCGCATTTTCGGGTGCGTGCACTCCGCACTTCCTTCTATCTTTGCACTCTCCTTTTTCCGACATCCCTATCATGGCAACAGTTCCCAACTCCTCCCGCTCCACAACTCCACGCCGTCCCCGTTCCACAACGGGCGCGAGCACAGCGCGCCGTTCAGCGGGATCGCGGCAGACGAGCAACATGTTGATCTCCTTCGATCTGCCGTTCGACAAGACGATGCTGTTCGGCATCGTGGGTGGCATTGTGGTGATCGCGCTCGGGTTCTTCCTGATGAGCACCGCGATCAGCAGCGATCCGGCGAACAACGACGGCATCTGGAACAACGCCGCTGCCGTCACCATCGCGCCAATCGTGCTGACGATCGGCTACTGCGTGATCGTTCCGTGGGCCATTGCCTCGCGCCGCCGTTCGAAGGATGAGGAGAAGGCGAGCAACCCGACAACGGCAGCGTAAGCCACACATTCAGTTGCGGTACGGCGGGCAGACAGGAGCGTCTGCCCGCCGTAGTTTTATCTGCCCGGTCGATCCGGGCAGAGGCAGAAAGTACACTCACCGATCAACAATTATTTCGAGCAACCATGTACGAACAGCAGCGTTCACGGCTGGATGAGCAGCGGCAGAGCATCGCCGCGCTCCGGAGGTACCTTTGAGGTCGACCGCAAGGAGCGGGAGATCGCGGAGTTTCAGGCACGCACCGAACAGGCAGGATTCTGGGACGACAACGTTGCTGCCCAGAAGCTGATGCGCGAGATCGCTACACGCAAGGAGTGGGTGGAGGAGTGGCAGCAGGCCGTAACGTGTGCCGACGATGTCGAGACGCTGATGGAATTAGCGTCGGAAGCGGGGGATGATTCGATGGGCGGGGAGATCGACGCCGAACTTGTGCGTCTGGCCGAGACCGTGGAGTCGCTGGAGTTCCGCCGCATGCTCTCCGACCCGGACGACGTGCGCGACTGTGTGCTGAAGGTTAACGCCGGTGCCGGTGGCACCGAGGCACAGGACTGGGCGGAGATGCTTCTACGGATGTATATGCGCTGGGCGCAGCGCAAGGGCTACTCCGTTGCCCTTCTGGACGAGCAGGAGGGGGACCAGGCGGGGTTGAAGAGCGCTGAAATCGAAATCAGCGGCTCCTACGCCTTCGGCAACCTGAAGGGGGAGAACGGCGTGCACCGCCTCGTGCGGATCAGTCCCTACGACGCCAACGCGCGGCGCCACACTTCGTTTGCGTCGGTGTTCGTCTATCCCGTGGTGGAGGACAACGTGGAGGTGGAGATCGACCCGGCGAAGCTGACGCTTGAGACCTTCCGTTCCGGTGGCAAGGGCGGGCAGAACGTGAACAAGGTGGAAACGGCGGTACGCCTCCGCTACGATTATGTCAGCCCACGCGGCGACAAGCACAACATCATTGTTGCCTGCCAGGAGGAGCGCTCGCAGCTTCAGAATCGCGAGCGGGCAACGAAGATGCTCAAGTCGCAGATCTACGAGATCATTCGTCGGGAGAAGGAGGAGGCGAAGGCGGCAATCGAGCAGGGGAAGAAAAAGATCGAGTGGGGAAGCCAGGTGCGGAACTACGTGTTCCAGCCCTACACGCTGGTGAAGGACACCCGTACCGGAGCGGAGACAGGGGATGTGGGAGCAGTGATGGATGGTGAAATCGACCCCTTCATCCGCGCATTTCTGATGGAGTTTGCGGAATCGGGCGAAGAGCATGAATCGAGATAGCAGAAACAGACAATACCAGTCTGAAGCAGGGATACCGTGAAAATTCGCGGTATCCCTGCTCTCTCTCCGGGAGTACCGAAACTTCCCATCCCAAAAAATATTGGCCGTTTTTTCCGAAAACAAGACTTTTAGCGGCTCCTGCTGCCTCGTAGAACATCCTAACTCCGATAATTCTGTCCACTCTTTGCCGATAATTCTGTCCAGTCGATACCGCCCCTCGGCTCATCGGAACCGAGGGGCGGCTTCCTTGCCAACCCTTCCCATTCATCCAGGGTGACCCGTCATTGTGCAGGACTTCTTACCGCACGATCAGGCGTTGGGTTAGTCGAGTGCGGCCCGCCACCAGCTCCACCAGGTAGCTCCCGGAGGGTAGGTTCCCCAGACTGCACGGCAGACTGTACCGCCCACGCTCAAGCTGTCCCTCGTACACTATTCCCACCGCCTGACCCGCCACCGTGTAGAGGCTCACCCGTACCGTGCTCTCCTCCGGCACCGAGACCATTACCTCGGTGCGATCCGAGGCCGGGTTCGGCTGTACGCTCAACCGCGCTCGCGATCCTTCCGCCTCCCCCTTCCGCACCGCCTTCGCTGCAAAGAGGTTCTCCGCTACCAGCATCGAGGTCTCCACCACCGGCCACCGACTTCCTGCCGCCGTCAACGGGCGGGGGGTGATCCCCAGCGTGTCCGCTCGCATCCGCACGTGGTAGCTCCCACTCACCAGATCGAACGTTGCTGCCAGTGTGTGATCGTAGTACGGATATTCTGCGTCCACCGTCGCGCTGTCAAGCACCGCCACGACGCTGCTGGTCAGTTCGTCGATCAACTCCCAGCGGAGAGTGACCCCGATGCCTCGCTGCGATCCGTGGGCGCTATCGCCAGTGAACCGCGCCAATGCTCGAAGGCCGATGACGGTGCTGTCGTGCGTTTGGAACGATGCTGTCTTCACCAACCTCTCGGCAGTGGAGAACGTGTCAACGAACCGCATGGTCGAATCCCGTAGAGTCATGCCTATCGCACGCGCGCTGTCGTTGTCGCTCACCCACACATCCAGCAGACCCGCGACCACCCCCGTCTTTGCCGTGTCGAGCATCACCAGATCGCGACCCGTGGCGAGGTAGCCCTGTGGTCGTGCCTCACGCGCGAAGAACTGCCGTGTTGAGTAGATCGGCGTCGGCCCCGCCAAGCCCTGCCCCACTTCGTACAACGTTACCGCTCGCTCTGACTGCCGACGCTGCGAACTGCTGACGGCCGGATGCCGCCCGTCGTAGCTGTAGAGCTTCGGGAAGCCCGGCTTGATCGTCGAGAACCCGAAGTAGATTTGGGTCTCCCACAGTCGATGCCGTCCCCACTCGGTCGGGTTGAAGCTCTGCGCCGAGTCCTCGTAGGCAATCGCCATGTGTGCGTCGTCGAGGTTCGTCTCCTCATCCCACGACTCGTTGAGTGCGCCGATGTTCGGCCAGAGCCACCAGTGCGGAACGTTGTCCGAGAGCGGCACGCCACCGAGCATGGTGTCGGGGAATGGAGGCAACAGGTACGATTGATAGCCCCAGCCGATTGGCGGGTTCATGATGTCGCCGCCCGGCGGGAACGAGACCGTCGTGTTGATGGAGCGATACCACAGCTTCGGCGCGAAGACGAACTTGTTCCCCTTCTCCTCCCACGTGATGCCTTCCATGCACTGACCCCACGGCCACTGCCACAAGTCCATGCTGGGGTGATAGAAATCGCCCGCACCCAACTGATCGTTCACGACGAACAGATTATTGGCGGTGATGACCGGGACGGGCACTACTCCCGTGTCGCTGTGCTGGATGCGCGTGTAGACGATGTCGTTCTTGCCGGTGCCGTCGGGCTGCTGCCAGGCAAGGCCGTTGGAGCTATCACGATCCCTGATCTGTGCCAGCGGCGCCATCGTCGGGAACATCGAGTTGACATACTGCGGTGGACTGATGAAGTCCGAGGCGGGGATGGTCATCGGGTAGAAGCCGAGGCCATTGGAGACGTAGAGCGTGTTGCTCCAGATGTCGGGGGCACACGTTCCCCACTGTCCCGCGTTCAGCCGGAGCTTCGAGACGATGCCGCCAATCGAGTCACTCCAGGTGAAGAGTTCGCCCCCGTCCCACATACTGACAATCGGAATGCCCCACGGTGCAGTGTAGTAGCCGTAGTAGCTCTCAACGTGCCGGAGCTTCCCCATGACCAGTCGAACACCACGTGGCTGCGTCGTGTCGTCGATGAGGAGCAGGGAGCGGGCAACGATCTCCCGCTGACCCGGCAGGGGCACCGCGAGGTGACACGTCCAGACGACGGTGACGCGCGTGGTGTCGCCGCTGCGGAATGCCGAGATGGAGGGGTGACGGTTGCCCGAACGGAAGCTGCTGTCGGCACAGGGAACAATCGTGCTATCGTAGGGGACGTTGAGGATGAAGGTCGTGTCCCACCGGAGGGTGGTGTTGCCGGAGTCGGTGTGCTTGCTCCAGGCGTAGACGATGTTGCTGCCGCCGAAGCTTGCCGAGTCGCTGCCGTCGAGCTGGGCGAAGGTGGCGTGCCACCGTCTGCCGTCCCACATGACGTGCTTCTGGTTGTTGTAGGCGAGCGAGCCGGAGATGTTGACGGGATCGGGGTTGATGAAGGTCGCGCGGAGAATGGCGGCGCGACCCGGCCCAAGCCAGATGGTGAAGGCGCTGTCGGTGCCCCCCGGCCCGATGGCAATCATCGTGTCGAGCGGGACGTTCGGGCCGGTCATCCAGGGTGCGCGGGTGGTATCGCCAGCTATATCAACAAGGCGGATATAGCGGTACGCGGTGCCGTCGGGATGGGTGAAGTTGCGGAGGTGAACCGTGTACTTCCGCCACTCGGCGAGAGAGTCCATTGTCTTGCCGCGCGCGGAACTGGCGAGGACATCCTTTGGGCGCTCAAAGGTGCGACGGTTGCAAAGACCTGCCCACAATGTGTCGTATCCACCCGCACCGGGCCAGGTGTCGAAGAAGGTGAGTTCGGCGAAGGTCTCGTTGGTGCTGTCCACCTTGCCGTAGCGATCCTCGGCGGTGACGCTCTGAATCCACTCGCCGGGCGCGATAGGGCGCACGTTGGTTTGGGCTTCGGTGGCGTAGCGTCCCCAGGTCTGCGGCACAGTGAAGTGAATGCTGTAGCCCTCACGCCAGCGAAGGCGCTGAAGCGTCGGCCACATATGGGGCACCCACCACTTGTTGACCCACTGCGCTTCGTGCATCCGCTGGTTCCACCCCGTCCAGAGGTAGGGGATGGTGTCCATTCTGAAAAAGGCATTTCCCCGAATGACATAGCCCGCGTAGTTCTCCGGGTCCGCCATGTTGGGATAGACATCGAACGTATCCTTCAGACGTGGGCCGATCAGTCCAAGGTCGGCAGGGCCATTATCCTGCGTTGCACCGTTCAGGATGGCGGCGATGGTTGTGTCGATGATGGTGATAGGGCCACCGTACTGCTTGTCAGCGAAGCCGGTCTGACTGTAGTGAATGCCGCGTGATCCGTAGATGAGGCCAAGGTTGATGAGCAGCCGCATATCGGTGGCGTCGGGGATGTGGCCGGAGACGGTATCGCGCTTCATGCCGTAGCGGATCACCCGGAACGTCTGGCTGTTGTAAGTCCACTCGTAGGTGCGAGGACGGGTTGTTATGGTCGTGTCAGGAACGAACGTGGTGTCGGCTCCGGTAATGGTGGTATCTGTCCCCACAATCGTGGTGTCGCCACCGGAGAGCACCGGATGGGTGCCGGACACCGTGTCGATGATGTCGGGGACACCGGCATCCTTGAGCCACCGGATGCCGAACGGGAGCATGGAGGTCGGCCAGTGAATCATCGGGCGTCCGGTGCGACGGGAGTAGCGTGCAGCGGCGGCAATCTTGTCGGCGGTCTGCCCGACGTAGGGCCAGCGGGCGTAGCCATCGTTAAGGTTCGCGCCGATCTCGGAGCGTTGGAACCAGCGGGTATAGCGTTGTACCTCGCTTTCAGTGATCTGAAGCGTGGGGATGCCGAACCTGCCACCATTGTGTTCCTCGATGGCCGGAGTCTTGGGATACCATTCACCGAAGACCCATGCCCAGCTTGGCGGTGGAGTGATTGTATCGGGGTTTGGGGTGGCGATGCCGGTGAAGAAGGGGAGATAGGTTGGGTCGGCGATGTAGGTCTCCGGGGTGAGTTCGGAGTGGCTGCTCATCATGACGTTGTAGATGTTCCCACCACGCCAGGAGCGCAGCCCCTTGGTCTGGTTGAGGCTGGGGGAGCCGGGCTGTGCGCCGATGGTGCGGTAGAGCACGGAGTCCACCCAGTTGAAGCCGGAGGTCTGGATGATCCATCCTTCATCGCCGGTGAAGAGCCGGATGAGCTTGCCGAGCCGATCAACGCGAGTGCTCGCGGTGCGAGCAAGGAGTGTGTCAAGTGGGAGAGGCTGTCCCCAGACTGCGCCGCGCAGGGCACGCTCGGCCTGATCGACGACGAGGTTGCGAATGGTTGTGGAGAACGGGGTGGTGCCGAGCGCGTACTGCACCAGTGTATCACGGAGGGAGAGTGAGCGCACAGCGGCCTTCTCCTTGCCCGTCCAGATGAGCCGCACATCGAAGCGACCAATGGGGACAGAGGAATCCGACGTCATGTCCTTTTGCCACGGCCCGCTTTGGAGCGTACCAGTTGAGCTATCCTGTACCATGTTCACCCGCAACGTCACTTCACGGTACTTGCTCCAGACACGCGTTATCGGATCGTCAGGCTGGAGATCACCCTTGAGGATGGGGTATCGTGCAAAGACGTAGGAGGAGTCGCTAGTGGTGACCTCCGGCACGCCTGTGGCTGTGCGGAAGTGCGTTGCCTTCGGCAGTTCGTGTACCACCTCCACGATGAACAGCGTGTCGCCGACACCAACGTTATAGCCACGACCTCCTGCGGGATTGCCAGTGGAAGGAACTGAGTCAAAGAGATGTGCCCGCAGCATGAGATACATATTGGGGTCGTCGCCAGGCTGGGAGAAGACCCAACGGTTCTCTACCGAGTCGATGTCGTAAGCCGCATTCGGCAACGGTCGAATCTGCATGGGTTGGTAGCCGAATGCCACTCGTGAAGCAATGGTGTCTCCAGCTATAGTGTTAAGACTGTCGTACCATACCTCAGTCATCAAACCCCGCAAACTGTCATGCTCTGTTCCGTTCTGCACATTCGTTCCACCTCGCCAGTTGAGGAAACGACACTGATAGAACGAGTTTTGCGCGCTGTCAAAGGGGAACAACGCGATGTCTCGGCCAAAGCCAATGAGCGAGGTTGGCGACGTGGTGGTGATGAGTCGCTGGTTCCATTTGCCTCCGGCAAACCCCACCGCTGCATCCAGTAAGCGATCCGCAGGGTTTACTGCGGTGTCCGTTCCTGCGTCAAGTCGCGCCTCGATGATTTTGAACCCCATCACCGTGTCAGCCCACTGCCAGAAGTTTGAATAGTTCAACTGCCCCCAATCAAACTCTACGTAGGTGCCGAACCAGAACTCGTTGGTGTCGTTGAGTCCGTAGATCGGCTTCCACGGCACGGCAACATCTGGCAGCGGGCCGTAGGGCGCGAGAACAAACTGGTTGGTGTCCACCGGATAGCGTTGTGCCTCGGCGGGCGTCGTCGATGTCAGCAGGAGCAGGAGTGTAGCGCCTGCAACGAGAAGAACTCGAACGGCACAGCGCGAAGAGCCGCCGCGATGCCAGAAAGCCGATAACCAGTGCGCAATGGCGTGCGCACGGTGAGAACCGTAGATCATACCAACCTCCGAGGATGAAAAGAAGAGAGTGACAAGCCGCACCGTTGCAGCGATGCGACACAGAAGGGTCAAGTGAGGTGGGTGGAGGAGAACTCTTGCTGGTGAAGGAATTAATGGTGGATCAGAAGGGGCGAGGTAGCAAGGACAGTGCCGCTAGCATCGAGCAGGGTGAGGGTATAGTGACCATCGGGCCGAGCGGAACAATCCCAGAGGGCTTCGGCAGTTCCGGCATCGACCGATCCGGTGGCAACGAGGGCACCGGCAGCGTCGTGGACGCGGAACTCGCGGGGGAAGCGACGGAGGTCGCCGCGCCAGGCGATGCGCACGAGATCGTGTGCAGGGTTGGGCCAGATGGCGATGGCTTGTGTGTGGCGCTCACCAGTCACCGGCACCCAGCGGACACCGACGGTGGGATCGCGCGGTATCTCTGGACCACCTGCGTAGATCGTGCAGTAGCCTCCACTGGCACTGATTCCAGCACCCGTCATATAGTCACCCCATCCGTCGCCGTCGCAGTCGAGCGCGGGCTTTGTCCAAGGGCTTCCCCCACCAACGGCATCCCACCGTGCATCGGGGCCGTTGACGCCACCGCTGAAGATGAGATGCGAGCCACCGCTGATGAGCGCCATCGTTCCGTAGCGCCCTGTACTATCCGATAGCGGGCCAATGTTCAATGGGGCAGCAAAGTTTGGGCGGGTATAGATGTTGTCAACATCCGTGGAATCAAAGGAGCGAGTAGCCCATGACTTGCCGGTGCGGGAGCGGAAGAGCCAAATGTGATTGGGGCTTGGTGCAAGACTTATATCAGGAATGGAATCACCATCGCAATCAGTCATGCCAACATTGTAGATCGCTGTTGGAAGGGGGCCGGGGAATGGTCGAAGATTATCCGCTGGATGATCGAGTGTCCAGCTCCAGAGAGTCGAGTCTCCAAGGTAGACTTCCAAGTTGCTGCCTACGCCAACAATGTCAAGGCGATGATCGGCATTGACATCAGCGACGAACAGGTATTGCCCCAGCGCCTTTGTTTGTACCGAGATCGTGGGCGTCGCAACGTTAAATTCTGGCCCACCACGGTAGACCCAGAGGAAGTTTGCCTGACTCGTCGCGCCGAGGAGAATCAAGTCGTCGGCTCCATCGTTGTCGAGGTCTGCGACTTTCGCGTCGATGATTGATACGGTGAGCACAAAGCGCGGCACCGTATCAATCAGGCTGTCACCGATGGCAAAGAAGTGATGAATCGACGGTCGATGGTCGAGCATGACCAACAGGGAATCATTGCCGAAGAAGTTGCCGACAATTGGAACTGGAGAGAGGGGAGTGACCGTACTTGCAATATGGTCTCGGATGATCTGCCGGAGTTGAACGGTCTTGGTTGCCGTGTCATAGGAATAGATTGCACACTCCCGTAGTCCATTTGCCATCACTGCCCATGCCGAGGCTCCGGTGTGAAAGACATCACCGAGCGGCCCATACCCAGCGCCAACCACTTGTTCGCCTGCTGTCCCATCGACGCGCCAGAACTGGCGGAGAGTGACGGCGTTGGGGTTGGCCCGGATGGTGTCAACGCTTTGAGCGTCGAGCGCTCCAGCGGAGAGAAGAAGCACGGCGATGAGAACAGAGGAGGGGCGGAGCATAGGAGAGAGAATTACAGTGAGCTGATTGAAGACAGAGCAAACATAGCAGAGAGGGTAAGCAACAAAGTGCCCCTTCTAGTCCCACTCTACGTGTATACCATTGGCTTCTATCAACCACTAGGCCAATATACGCTCCGAACCTCATGCGGGACTATTGGCCCCATAGCTGTTTCTCGACCCTTCTACCTTCTCGGCGCTATGCCGCGCCGTTCCAAACCTCTCTCCCTTGCCGATGGCACCACCATTACCCCGGAGTTAGCGTTTGGCCTTGTGCTTCGCGAACATCGTCTGCGTCTCGGACTCTCACAGTACGATCTGGAGGGGGATGACATGGATCGCTCCTACGTCTCGAAGCTCGAACTCGGCAAGCGGCAGGTTGGGTTGCGTGGGTTCATTCATCTTGCCAGGAAGCTCCAGATGACTCCGGTGCAGTTGATGGCAGAGGTCATCGAGCGGATCGAGAAGCAATAGAACGTTCTGGCTCGAACGTACACCAGCGCGATCAATCATGATCGCGCTGGTGTGGTTGTGGTCTTGCTCTATGGCTTCCGTCGCGGCGCTCGCTTCTGTCGTCGTGCCTCGGCGCGTTGATACCGACGATCCAAGTCGTCAGCGTTTCGCCGTGAACGACGGTAGTGCTTCTTTCGTACCTCTACTGTGTTGCCACAGAGTTCCGTCATGAGTGCTTCGTCGTCGTTGTAAAGCTCGTCCATGAGCCAGATCGCTGTCTTGCGCAGGGCCTGCCACGTGCGTTCTTGTCGGCTGGTCGCATACCGTGCGCCTCCTCGATCTACTCCGGCTTCTTTGCAGAGTTCATTCCACGAGAACCCGTAGGGTGACCTCTTTCCCGTGGACGGGTTCATCCCCGGTTCGTAGTCATGAAGGAGCGTATTGGTGGCGGCATTCATGTACGCTACCATGATCTGACAAGTCATGGTAGGCGTAGGGTTGACAGCCGTGAAGCAGTTGGTGTTGAACGTCTGGTAGTAGCTCGTGCAGACGCTCCGAGCAACCTCCTCGGTAGCACTGTCAAAGTCCGGTGGGCTGATAAATCGAAGCAGAGTCTCGATGATCCCATCACTGGAACAGGGAGCAACGCCGAGCGCTCCGAGAGAGGCCACAGGATGTGGTGGGGTTTCGATGAGGGTGGGCGTGGCGTTCATCACCTTCAAACGTACACCCCCGTAGGAAGCAGGTGCCACGCACAAACCCGGAAGCGAAGAGGAAGAGGGACGAAGCGGACAGGCCCGGTGATACCGGGTCTGCTCACTGTATGAGAGGAGGGGAAGGGGAGCTCGTGGGTACTAAAGGAGGTGGTTGAGGGGGTAAGTTTCGGATCACAAAAAGGAGAAATGCCGAGGATTCTGTCCACTAAATCCCGATAATTCTGTCCAGTTGGGGGGGTGAGCACCAAAAAAACAGGGATACCGTGAAAATTCGCGGTATCCCTGCTCTCTCTCCGGGAGTACGAAAACGCCCAATTCCACAAAATATTAGCCGTTTTTTCTGAAAACGAGGCTTCTGGTGACTCCTGCTGTCTCGTAGAACACCCTAACTCCGATAATTCTGTCCACTATTTGCCGATAATTCTGTCCAGTCGATACCGCCCCTCGGCTCATCTGAACCGAGGGGCGACTTCCTTGCCAAGCCTTCCCATTCATCCGGGTTGGCGTGTCATCGTGCAGTACCTCTACCGCACGATCAGTCGCTGAGTGAGTCGAGTGCGACCCGCCACCAGCTCCACCAAGTAGCTCCCGGCGGGTAGGTTCCCCAGACTGCACGGTAGGCTGTACCGGCCTCGCTCAAGCTGCCCCTCGTACACTATTCCCACCGCCTGTCCTGTCACGGTATAGAGCATCACCCGTACCGTGCTCTCCTCCGGCACCGAGACCATCACCTCCGTGCGATCCGAGGCCGGGTTCGGTTGCACGCTCAACCGCGCTCGCGATCCCTCCGCTTCTCCCTTCCGCACCGCCTTCGCTGCAAAGAGGTTCTCCGCTACCAGCATCGAGGTCTCTACCACCGGCCACCGACTTCCTGCCGCTGTCAACGGGCGGGGAGTGATCCCCAGCGTGTCCGCTTGCATCCGCACGTGGTAGCTCCCACTCACCAGATCGAACGTTGCTGCCAGCGTGTGATCGTAGTATGGGTGTTCTGCGTCCACCGTCGCACTGTCGAGCACCGCCACGACGCTGCTGGTCAGCTCGTCGATCAACTCCCAGCGGAGAGTGACCCCGATGCCTCGCTGCGATCCGTGGGCGCTATCGCCAGTGAACCGCGCCATTGCTCGTAGGCCGATGACGGTGCTGTCGTGCGTCTGGAACGATGCCGTTTTCACCAACCTCTCGGCAGTGGAGAACGTGTCAACGAACCGCATGGTCGAATCCCGTGGAGTCATGCCTATCGCACGCGCGCTGTCGTCGCTGACCCACACATCCAGCATCCCCGCGACAACTCCCGTCGTTGCCGTGTCGAGCATCACCAGATCGCGACCCGTGGCGAGGTAGCCCTGTGGTCGCGCCTCACGCGCAAAGAACTGCCGCGTCGAGAGAATCGGGCTTGGCGCGGCTAAACCCTGCCCCACTTCGTACAACGTCACTGCCCGCTCCGACTGCCGACGCTGCGAACTGCTCATCGCAGGGTGTCGTCCATCATAGCTGTAGAGCTTCGGGAAGCCCGGCTTGATCGTCGAGAACCCGAAGTAGATTTGCACCTCCCACAAACGATGCCGTCCCCACTCGGTCGGGTTGAAACTCTGTGCGGAGTCCTCGTAGGCAATCGCCATGTGCGCGTCGTCGAGGTTCGTCTCCTCGTCCCACGACTCGTTGAGTGCGCCGATGTTCGGCCACAGCCAATGATGCGGAACATAGTCCGAGATTGGGCGACCGCCAGTATCGAGTTCAGGGAACGGCGAGAGCAGGTAGGATTGATAGCCCCAGCCGATTGGTGAGTTCATGATGTCGCCGCCCGGCGGGAACGAGACGGTCGTGTTGATCGAGCGGTACCACAGCTTCGGTACGACGTTGTCCTTGTTCCCCTTCTCCTCCCACGTGATGCCTTCCATACACTGACCCCACGGCCACTGCCACAAGTCCATGCTGGGATGATAGAACTCCCCTGGTCCCAACTGGTCGTTCACCGTGAACAGGTTGTTCGCCGTGATGACCGGCGCGGGCGGCAGTCCTGCCATCGTGTGTTGAATGCGCGTGTAGACAATGTCGTTCTTGCCGGTACCGTCGGGCTGCTGCCAGGCAAGGCCGTTCGAGCTATCACGATCCCTGATCTGTGCCAGCGGCGCCATCGTCGGGAACATCGAGTTGACGTACTGCGGCGGACTCATGAAGTCGGGAGCCGGGATGGTCATTGGGTAGTAGCCAAGCCCTGCCGAGACGTAGAGGGTGTTGCTCCAGATGTCGGGGGCACACGTTCCCCACTGTCCCGCGTTCAGCCGGAGCTTCGAGACGATGCCGCCAATCGAGTCGCTCCAGGTGAATAACTCTCCACCATTCCACATACTGACAATCGGAATACCCCACGGTGCGGTGTAGTAGCCGTAATAGCTCTCAACGTGCCGAAGCTTGCCCATGACAAGGCGCACCCCCTTCGGCTGTGTCGTGTCGTCGATGAGGAGCAGGGAGCGTGCAACGATCTCTCGCTGGCCCGGCAAGGGAGTCGCAAGATGGCAACTCCAGACAACGGTGACGCGCGTGGTGTCGCCGCTGCGGAATGCCGAGATGGAGGGGTGACGGTTGCCCGAACGGAAGCTGCTATCAGCACACGGAACAATCGTGGTGTCGTAGGGGACGTTGAGGATGAAAGTCGTGTCCCACCGGAGGGTCGTGTTGCCGGAGTCGGTGTGATGGCTCCACGCGTAGACGATGTTGCTGCCGCCGAAGCTTGCCGAATCGCTGCCGTCGAGCTGGGCGAAGGTGGCGTGCCAGCGCCGACCGTCCCACATGACGTGCTTCTGGTTGTTGTAGGCGAGCGAGCCGGAGATGTTGACGGGATCGGGGTTGATAAAGGTCGCGCGGAGAATGGCGGCGCGACCCGGCCCAAGCCAGATGGTGAAGACGCTGTCGGTGCCACCCGGCCCGATGGCGATCATCGTGTCGAGCGGGACGTTCGGGCTGGTCATCCACGGTGCGCGGGTGGTATCGCCAGCTATATCAACAAGTCGGATATAGCGGTATGCCGTGCCATCGGGATGGGTGAAGTTGCGGAGGTGAACCGTGTACTTCCGCCACTCGGCGAGGGAGTCCATCGTCTTGCCGCGTGCGGAACTGGCGAGGACATCCTTTGGGCGCTCGAAGGTGCGACGGTTGCAAAGACCTGCCCACAGGGTATCGTAGCCGTCCGCACCGGGCCAGTTGTCGAAGAAGGTGAGTTCGGCGAAGGTCTCGTTGGGGCTGTCCACCTTGCCGTAGCGATCCTCGGCGGTGACGCTCTGAATCCACTCGCCGGGCGCGATGGGGCGCACGTTGGTTTGGGCTTCGGTGGCGTAGCGTCCCCAGGTCTGCGGCACAGTGAAGTGAATCGAGTAGCCCTCGCGCCAGCGAAGGCGCTGGAGTGTCGGCCACATATGGGGCACCCACCATTTGTTGACCCACTGCGCTTCGTGCATCCGCTGGTTCCAGCCCGTCCAGAGGTAGGGGATGGTGTCCAATCTGTGATAGGCATTGCCCCGAATGACATAGCCTGCATAGTTCTCAGGGTCAGCCATGTTGGGGTACACATCGAGGGTATCCTTCAGGCGTGGGCCAATCAGTCCAAGGTCAGCCGGGCCATTATCCTGTGTGGCGATACCGATGGCGGCAAGGGTCGTGTCGATGATGGTGACGGGGCCAGTGTACTGCTTGTCCGCAAAGCCGGTCTGACTGTAGTGAATGCCGCGCGAGCCGTAGATGAGGCCGAGGTTGATGAGCAGGCGCATATCGGTGGCATCGGGGATATGGCCGGAGACGGTATCGCGCTTCATGCCGTAGCGGATGACACGATAGGTCTGTAGAGGGAACGACAAAGGATCAGTCCATTGGTAGGTACGGGGAACGACGTTCTTTGTGGTGTCAGGCACGAACGTGGTGTCTGCTCCGGTAATGGTAGTATCTGTCCCCACAATTGTGGTGTCGCCACCGGAGAGCACTGGATGGGTGCCGAACACCGTGTCAACAATGTCGGGAACACCCCCATCCTTGAGCCACCGAATGCCAAACGGCAGCATCGAGGTGGGCCAGTGGATCATGGGGCGTCCGGTGCGGCGGGAGTAGCGCGCGGCGGCGGCGATCTTGTCGGCGGTCAGGCCGATGTAGGGCCAGCGGGTGTAGCCCTCGTTGAGATTCGCGCCGATCTCGGAGCGCTGGAACCAGCGGGTGTACCGTTGCACCTCGCTCTCGGTGAGTTGGAGTACAGGGATGTTGAATCGTCCACCATTGTGTTCCTCGATGGCCGGAGTTTTGAGATAAAACTCACCGAAGTTCCACGCCCAGCTGGGCGGTGGGGTAAGGGTATCGGGATTGGGAGTGGCGACGCCAGTGCTGAAGGGGGGATAGGTGGGATCGGTGATGTAGGTCTCTGGGGTGAGTTCGGAGTGGCTGCTCATCAGGACATTCTGAATGTTTCCACCACGCCAGGAGCGGAGACCTTTGGTCTGGTTGGTGCTGGGGGAGCCGGGCTGTGGGCCAATGGTGCGGTAGAGCACGGAGTCCACCCAGTTGAAGCCAGAGGTCTGGATGATCCATCCTTCATCACCCGTGAAGAGCCGAATGAGTTTTCCCTGCCGTTGCGCACGGAGAGGGTCGGTGGCAGTGCGCAGGCTGTCAATGTTGGAGCCAGTGGTGTCGCGTTTCGTGAACCACGTTTCGCCACGCAGTGCGCGCTCGGCCTGGTCGATGACGGTCTCGCGCAGGGTAGTGGAGAAGGGGGTGGTGCCGAGTCCATGTTGGACGAGGGTATCGCGGAGCGAGAGGGAGCGGACGGCAGTCTTCTCCTTTCCTGTCCAGATGAGTTTGACATCGAAGCGACCAACAGCGACTTCGTTGCCTTTGAGGTCGGGATGCCAGGGGCCGGTTTTGGGTGTTCCGGTGGAGCTATCGACGACCATGTTGACGCGCAGCGTTACCTCGCGGTACTTGCTCCATTCTGGGAGAGTCGAGTCTTCGGGTCGGAGATCGCTCTTGCGGATGAAGCGTCGAGCGTAGGTGTAGATGGAGTCGCTGGTGGTAGTGTCCAGCACTCCGGTGGCGGTTCGGAACTGTGTACCGTTCGGTAGTTCGTGGGTGATCTCGACGATCAACAGGGTATCGCCAGCACCGACGTTGTAGCCACGACCACCTTCACCAAGTCCGATGTTAAAGAGATGTCCACGCAGGACGAGGTAGAGGTTGTCGTCGGGGAGGCGGGAGAAGACATAGCGGTTCTCCACTGAGTCATTATCGTAGGGGCCACTCGGCCACTGCCGTATCTGAAGCGACGGCTGATAGCCAAACGCGATTCCTGAAGCGATGGTGTCACCGGCAAGGGTGCTGGAGCTGTCGTACCACATCTCTGTCATCAGGCCCCTCAAACTGTCGTGTTCCGTGGCGTTTTGTTTGTTTACTCCACCCTGTCGGTTAAGGAAGCGACAGGGATACCATGCGTTCTGCGCAGTGTCCCACGGAAAGAATGCGATGTCCCGACCGTGACCGATGCTGACGATGGCGTTCGTGGAGGTGATGACCCGCTGGTTCCACTTCCCTCCGGCAAACCCCACCGCTGCATCGAGAAGGTTATCGACGGGTGTTCGTGCTTTTAATCCAGCGTCGTGCCGTGTCTCGATGATCTTGAACCCCATCACCGTGTCGGCCCAGTGCCAGAACTGCGCATAGTCCAGTTGGCCCCAATCAAACTCGATGTAGGTGCCGAACCAGAACTCATTGGTGTCGTTGAGGCCATAGATCGGCTTCAACGGCACTGCGACGTCCGGCAGTGGGCCGTAGGGCGCAAGAACGAATTGGTTGGTATCGACGGGATACCGTTGTGCTGAAGCGGGGATCGCTGCGGCAGAGAGCAGGAGCAGTGCTGTGCCAAGCGCCAGCAGTGCGTAACGGAGTCGTGTGTGGTGAGACCAGAAGACCGGGAACTGACACGCACGAATGCGTGCGCGGGGCAGAAGGCGGATCATACGAACCTCCAAGAATAAGTAGAATAGAAGGGCAAGCCGCACTCCAGAATGGAGTGCGACAGAGAATGATCGAAGGAGGAGTGAGGTGAGAGTCTAGAGTGAGAACGAAATGAACGATGGATGTGAACTACTGTTGGATCAGGATGGGGGTAGCAGCGAGGACAGCGCCGTTGGCATCGAAGAGGGTGAGGATGTAGCGGCCATCGGGCCGAGCGGAGCAGTCCCAGATCGCCTCGGCAGCACCTGCATCGACCGATCCAGAGGCAACAAGGGAACCACCAGCATCGTGGATGCGGAACTGGCGCGGGAAGCGACGGAGATCACCACGCCAGGCGATGTGCACGAGGTCACGTGCGGGATTGGGCCAGACGGCGACGGCTTGTGTGTGACGCTCGCCAGTGACCGGCACCCAGCGGACGCCAACGGTGGGATCACGTGGTATCTCCGGCCCGCCGCAGTAGATGGCACAGAACCCTGGCCCACCAAAGCCGTCGCCGGTTATGTAGTCGCTCCAGCCATCGCCATCGCAGTCCAACGCTGGAAGTGTCCAGAGACTTCCTCCCCCGACGGCATCCCACTGTGCATCGGGGCCGTTGACGCCACCGCTGAAGATGAGGTGAGAACCGCCGCTGACGAACATCATTGTCCCATAGCGGCGGCTACTGTCGGAGATCGGGCCGATGGTTAGTGGAGCAGCAAAGTTTGGTCGGGTGTAGAGGTTGTCGATGTCGGTGGAATCGAAGGAGCGTGTGAGCCACGACTTGCCAGTACGCGAGCGGAAGAGTGCAATGCGGTCAGGCCCAATTGCAGAACACAGATCAGCAACTGAATCTCCATCACAGTCAGCAAGACCAATGCTTGAAGGTGATCCAGGAAAAGACTTAACCGCGTCGGCAGCATGGTCACTCGACCAACTCCAAAGAGTCGAGTCAACAAGGTAGACTGCGATCTTTGCTCCGAGAACGATAATATCTGGCTTATGGTCTCCGTTCGCATCCGTGATTAGCAATGGGTATGCAGACCCAGAGTTCAGTTCAACAATTACTGCTGGTGTATCAACACTAAATGCTGGCCCTCCTCGGTAAATCCAGAGTTCACTATAGGGATGACCAGCAATCCCCATCACAAGAATTAGCTCGTCGGCACCATCACCGTCAAGGTCAGCGGCAGTTTGGCCACCGACCTGGAATTCTATCGGTGGCTCCATCAATACACCCGCAAGAATGAATTGTGGAACTGTATCAAGCAGGCTGTCCCGGATGTTGAAGAAGTGGAACTTGTCCTGCCGGTGTTGAATCATCACTATCAAAGAGTCGTTGCCAAAGAAGTTGCCGACGACTGGTGGACGAAGAGGGTTCGACGAGACCGCTCCATAATCGTGCAGTGTCTGCCGCCGTTGAACGGTCCTCGTTGCCGTGTCGTAGACGTAAATAGCACACTCACGCAGACCGTTGGAGTAGACTGCCCACGCAGAGGTGCCAGTGTGAAAGATGTCACCCAGTGGGCCATACCCAGCTCCGACACGTTCATCGGCAGTAGTGCCTCCCACTTGCCAGAGCTTGCGCAGTGTGACGGCATTAGGGTTGGCGCGAATGGTGTCAACGCTTTGAGCGTCGAGCGCTCCAGCGGAGAGAAGAAGCACGGCAAGGAGAACACAGAAAGGGTGGAGCATAGGAGAGAGGAGTACGATCAATTGAAGAATGGAGGGATTGAGCAATCAAACATACAGGAGGGAAGGAATAAGACTTCGACCGTTGGAATAGCTCCGTCTACTGTTGAATAAGCAGAGGAGAGGCGGCAAGGACGGCACCGCTAGCATCGAGGATGGTGAGGATGTAGCGGCCATCGGGCCGAGTGGAGCAGTCCCAGATCGCCTCGGCAGCACCTGCATCGACCGATCCAGAGGCAACAAGGGAACCACCAGCATCGTGGATGCGGAACTGGCGCGGGAAGCGACGGAGATCACCACGCCAGGCGATGTGCACGAGGTCACGTGCGGGGTTGGGCCAGACGGCGAC
>Ga0206107_1000095_pt1 | contig 82755 bp, 71 predicted proteins | sample 2B0metagenome_FD_148652 | JGI IMG/M metagenome (GOLD analysis project Ga0206107, IMG submission 148652) | Enriched microbial communities from leaf-cutter ant dump, University of Wisconsin, Madison, United States - 2B0 | ecosystem: Environmental > Terrestrial > Nest > Insects nest > Nest dump...
TAAAGTAAGGAGAATTTTAATGATTAAAAAATACATAAACCACCTATCGTACAAGGGCAAGATACGCTGTATCTCAAAATTCGTTGAGTAACATCTATCTACAATCCAACCCATTTCGAAATACATCTTTTATACCCAAGTTTCTTCGAAATGCAATTTTTTCCACTGCCGTCATCCCTCCTTCTCTCGACTGTCATCCTCGCGAAAGCGGGGATCCGGTTCAATCATCGCGTATTTTTACTGGATTCCCGCTTGCGCGGGAATGACGAGGGAAACTGGAATAATGAAGTGAACACGAAATAACTGTCGGAAAAACTGCAGTTACAAAGATCACGAGTACAAATTAAAAACTTTGCCGAGAAAAGCTGACCAAAAGTTCTTTCCTCGGCAAAGCCGTGCGTCCTGCTCCGCTGATTTTAATTGAGAAACAGCAGATCTCCCCTTTCCCCTCTCAACCTCGTCATATTTTAAGGGGAAAATTACCCCCATATCAGCCAGGATAAAAGTACTAAAATCCCAAGTACCATCATCGTAGCATAATGGTAAAGATAACCTGTCTGAACCTTGCGCCCTTGAACAGCAGCCCACTCAACGATGCGGGCTGTACCATTCACCAAAAAACCATCTATTAAACGACGGTCACCAGCCTGATAAAAAAGGTGTCCGAATCCTTTTGTCAAAGGAACCAATACCTTATCATTAAACCCGTCAAAACCATATTTGTCCAGCAAAATCCGATAAATTAAGGAGAATCTTCGGGAAATAAACGCCGGCAGTTTCGGCATAGCAATATAACCTATCCACGCGGTCAGAATGCCTAGCATCACTAGCCCGAAAGTCAGCGAAGAAAAGCCGCTAAATGCCATTTCTGCAGGGCCGCGTATCTCTTCACTCAAATGGCTGAACACGGGATGAGCCGCAAAAATGGTAAAACTGTTTCCTAAAATATTATGGCTCTCACTTAAGAAAGGTATGAACAAAACATATCCCAGCACAATGGAAGGAACAGCTAAAGCAACCAGCGGGACCCATACACTCCATGGAGATTCTTTAACATGCTCCAAAGTATGGTGATCCATTCTTGGCTTGCCGTGGAATGTCATAAAAAGCGCTCGAAAACTGTATAAGGCTGTAACGAAAGCCCCTATCAGCACACAATAGTAAGCATATTGTGCTCCAGGAATAGTAGAAAGGTGTGCAGCATCAATAATCATATCTTTAGAATAAAAACCAGCAAAAGGCGGAATGGCACATAAAGCCAGCGTACCTATCAGGAAAGTCATATAGGTAATCGGCATACGGCGCCATAAGCCGCCCATTTTCCGCATATCCTGTTCATGGTGCATACCGATGATAACTGAACCAGCCGCAAGGAAAAGGACGGCTTTAAAGCAGGCGTGCGTAACCAGATGAAAGATACCGATAGGATAAACAGATAAACCCATTGCTACCATCATATAGCCCAATTGGGACAACGTTGAATAGGCAACCACGCGTTTAATGTCATTCATCACGACACCCAGCAAGCCGGTAAATAAAGCGCCTGTTGCGCCAATGACCAGAACAAACGTTAATGCCGTATTGGAATATTCAAATAGCGGCGACATCCGGGCAATCATAAATACACCGGCGGTAACCATGGTAGCCGCGTGGATTAATGCTGAAATAGGTGTCGGGCCTTCCATGGATTCAGGCAGCCATACATGTAAGGGTACCTGAGCCGATTTACCCATGGCACCAATAAAAAGAAGGATACAAATGACAGTAACTAACGACCAAGTGCTGCCGGAAAAGAGCGAAATGGTTTCTTTTGCCAGCTGAGGCGCTTTGTGGAAAACAGCAGCATAATCCAGCGTCCCAGCATATGCCAGGATTAAGCCGATACCAAGAATAAAACCAAAGTCTCCCACTCGGTTTACAAGAAAAGCCTTCAGGCTTCCCTGGAGGGCGCTCTCTTTTTGAAACCAGAAGCCAATCAGCAGATAAGAAACCAATCCCACGCCTTCCCAGCCGAAAAAAAGCTGGAGGAAATTATTGGCAGAAACCAGCATCAGCATCGCAAAAGTAAATAATGAAATATAGCTGAAAAAGCGCTGGTAACCATCATCATCCGCCATATAGCCCATACTGTAGATATGTACAGCTAAAGAAACAAAGGTCACAACCACCATCATGACAGCACTTAAAGGATCTACAAGGAAGCCAATGTGGAAACTGTAAGGAAACCATTTTCCGCCGCCGCCCCAGGTATAAAGATCTTCATTAAAGGGCACGGCACCATCAATAATATAAATTTTTGCCAGGCATAAGGTACAGATAAAAGCAACCGCCACGCCGGCAATAGTGATTGAATGGGCACCCGCTCTTCCTAGCTGCTTTCTAAAAAATCCTGATAAAATAGCCCCCAGTAAAGGCATCAATGTAATAACAAGGCAAAGTAGCTTCGCAGTAGTTTCTGGCATGATTACCCCTTTAACTCGTGGACAGCGTCAACATTGATATTACCTTGTTGACGAAAGAATAATAAGACAATCGCTAATCCGATGGCAGCCTCAGCTGCAGCAACTGTCAGAATAAAAAAGACGAAGATCTGACCGGCTGTGTCATTAAAATAATGTGAAAAAGCAATAAAATTGGTGTTCACAGAAAGCAGCATCAGTTCAACACACATCAGCAGTAAAATAAGATTTTTTCGGTTAATCATAATACCCGCTAAGCTTAAACCAAAAAGGATAGCGCTGAAGATGAGATAATATTCAAACGGAATGGCATTTAACATAGTAATTCCTTATTATTTTATTTCATGAGCTGACATTTTCACAATGGTCAAGCGGTTCGCCTTATTGGCTGCCAACTGCTCCTGAAGTTTCTGCACCCGACTGGTTCGAGGCGGGCGGTGTGCAAGAATAATCGCTGAAATAATAGCAATTAATAAAAGCACTGCCGCTATTTCCAACGGATAGGCATAAACAGTATAGAGAACAAGCCCTAACCTTTCTGTATTGCCGATATTATCGGCGATGGCTGCCCCAGCTGCAGAAGAAACCTGAAAGGCAGCGAGATATTCAGGTTTCAGTGCCTGGATCATGAGAATCACTAACAATCCGGCAATGGCTAAACTAATTGGCAAGTAACGGACAAAATGGCTTTTTCCTGTTAATTTCTCAATGTCCAGCATCATGATAACAAACAGAAAGAGCGTCATTACAGCGCCGACATAAACCAGGACCAAAACCAGGGCTAAAAATTCAGCTTGCGCCAACAGCCAAAGGCCGCTGCTGGCAACGAACGCCAGGACTAAAGACAAAGCGCAGCGAACAGGGTTATTCAACAAAACCATCATGGCAGCAGACAACACAGCCATACCGCTCAGTATAAAAAAGAGTGTTTCCTGAAATAAATTAGCCACTTTTTTCTCCTCTTTTAACGATAGGGCGCATCTGCTTCACGATCGGAAGCTAGTTGTTTTTCCATCAAATCACCAATTGCCAAGAGTTTTTCTTTTGTAAGAATGTTTTGTCCTCTTTCAAAAATGTGATAATGCTGGATCGGGGTTACTACAATGGAATCTACCGGACAGGATTCTTCGCAGAACCCGCAGTTAATACATTTAAACATATCAATTTCATAACGGGTAGTCCTTCTTGAGCCGTCTTCACGCGGCTCTGATTCAATTGTAATTGCCAATGCAGGGCAAACAGCCTCACAAAGTTTACAGGCAATACAGCGTTCCTCGCCGTTGGGATAACGGCGTAAAGCTAAAAGTCCGCGGAATCGAGGGGATATGGGGGTTTGTTCTTCCGGAAATTGAACGGTTATTTTTTTCTTGAAAAAATATTTGCCGGTAACCCCCAGTCCGCATAAAAGCTCCCAAAGAGAAAAAGCTTTTATATAATGGGTTAAATAGCGAACAAATTGTTTTGTATGCTGATGTATTTTTTTCATCGGATAAATTGACTTATCTTGATTAACGAATTTTTGTAATTTTATCATTAGATGAGAAGAGAAGGTAGAGTTTTTTGGAGAAAATCATGCCTCGCTTGCCATGTACGAGTATATACCCTTTTTCCCTCTCCCCTTGTGGGAGAGGCGACAAAAAGAGAAAACTGTCGCGGCTCTCTCCCTCAAGGAAATTCACAAAAGTACCATTTTGAAAGACGACGGGTATATTCACTTCCTTTTGACAAAATCAGGCATCGTTCTTTTCATAAACCCCTCAAATAATGGCACAGTGAAAGCAGTATCACCGTGCTTGGGACTATAAATCATACCTTTTTTTATAAGGTTATTCCTTAGAGGAGCAGCATTTTGAACATCTAACCCTAGTTCTTCAGCTACATCTCCCGATCTCTGCGGGGCGGCCCCAAGCTCAGCAAGAGCCCTAAGATACTCTTTTTCTCTAGGGGTTAGGCGATCGAATCTTACTCGAAAAAAGTTTTGGTCCAATCTTTGAATTGAAGCGGCTGTTGCACTTTTTGCTACGTCAACATCAATTGGAGATTTTTGCGCAATATTCCAAGCCTGATAACCCCACTCTTGTAAAAAATAAGGATAACCTTCTGTTACCTTAATAATTTCAGTTAAAGCTTCATCTGTAAAAGTAACGTTTTCTCTTTTTACTGGAGCTTGCAAGGCCTGCCTCGCATCTTCCTTCCTTAATGGACCAAGCTCAGGGTAATCAAAGAGCCGCTCAGCATAAGACTTTGCACGTCCTGCTTTGCCGACTAATTGCGGTAAACCGGCACCAACAAGAACAACCGGAAGGGATTTTTGTGTAACTCTATGAATGGCCATAATAAGTGAGCTTAGCTCTTGTTCAGTCAAATACTGGAGCTCATCAATAATAATTGCTACCGATGTATTACGATCTTTAGCTGCTTCACCTAAAGCGATAAAAACCTGGGCAAGATCGGACTCCAAATCACCACTGTCTGCAATCCCTTTTTCAGGCTCTATGCCAACCCCAAAATCTATCTCTTGAAGTCTAATATTCAATTTAAAGCTAGACACGAAGCTTTTTAATACTCTAAATGCCTGCTTTACTTTAGTACTTATTTTCCCAGCATCCAGGGAAAAAAGAACACGCCGCAGTTCTGGAAGCAAAAGCTCCGAAAGGGATTTTTTTTCATGTGCCTCTACAAATGCCGTTTGATAATCTTCATTTTCTGCAAGCTTAGAAATTTGATGCAATAATACAGTTTTTCCAGTACCTCGAAGACCAATAATCATCATGCTCTTTTCAGCTCTGCCTCTTTTTACCCGAGCCAAAGTTATCATCGCCTGATTTAAGATATCGCTTCTACCCGCTAATTCTGGAGGCGGTGTGCCTGCTCCAGGAGAAAATGGATTATAAAGAGGATCCATATATAACAACCTTATCGTAATTTATATAGGTTATAAATATTATCTTATAATTTGGTAATAGTAAATAACTTCACTATAAATAGCAAACTGAGTCTAAGTCAATAAAGCAGATATACTCAAATTTTTGGGAATGTGTATGACCAACACATCGGTAACGGTTAATATAGTTCTCTACCTTATCAATAAATATGTACTTCCAGTTTATTTCTCTTTACACCAGCACACCAAAAATTATCAGGGAATGCCTCAGCCCCCCGCGGCTACTTCTATAGCCACCGGTCTGCAGCTACTCCTACTGTCCACGCCTGTGGGCTACTCCTACTACCATGCCCAGTGGGGCTTACCTCATATCACCCAGCGGCTTATCTCTTAAGCCTACGCCCCGCGGCGATAAAGCGGAAAAAACAGGTAACATCCCTTGGCTTGAAAGAGTGAATGTCGTCGTAAATATCGCTATAAAATTATGTCCGTTTTTATTGACTCAGAACAGCTCTGCAAGCAAGAACCTGCAGTATTTATGCAGCAGCCCTTTCCATGGCCTGGCGAAGTTTACTCATCGCGTTCTGTTCCAACTGGCGAATCCGTTCGGCAGAAACGCCGTATCGTTCGGCCAGATGATTTAAAGTCGCTTTTTTTTCAGTCAGCCAGCGCTGCTTCAGAATGTCCTGGCTTCGAGAATCCAGTGTTTGCATTGCTTTAATCAGGTTTTCTTTACCTGATTCTTCTTCAGCGTCAGCTTCAATAAGTAAGGCAGGATCGGCCTTGGGATCATCAAGGTAATCCGTCGGACTTAAAAAAGCATTGTCATTATCTGCATCGGACGGCGCATCAAAAGGCGTATCCATTGCATTAAGGCGTTCTTCCATAACCAGTACTTCTTCACAGCTTACGCCCAAATCTTTTGCAACGTTATTGACTTCTTCCTGTGTCATCCAGCCGAGACGCTTTTTCATTTGACGCAGGTTAAAGAAAAGTTTACGCTGGGCTTTCGTTGTAGCTATTTTGACAATGCGCCAGTTCTTAATCACAAATTCGTGGATTTCTGCTTTAATCCAATGTACTGCAAAAGAAACCAGACGAACGCCGACTGAAGGATCAAATCTTTTCACTGCTTTCATCAACCCAACATTACCTTCCTGGATCAAATCAGCCAGAGGCAGGCCATATCCTGTATATCCCTTGGCAATACGCACCACGTAACGCAAATGAGCAAGAACTAAGGCTCTTGCAGCCTCAACATCGGCATCTTTAAAAAGTTTTTCAGCCAGGGAATGCTCTTCTTCAGCACTCAGCATGGGAATCTGATTGACATAGTGTATATAAGACTCTAGGGTTCCCGCTGGCAGCCCTGCCGTATAAACGCGTGCTAGTGACTTACTCATAACTGTTCGTACCTCTTGTTGACATTAGAGAATAAGTAATTGCCGTTATTTTACCCTAATTTTGTGCATTACGCAATCAGCCCTAGTTGCTTGACCATGTCTCGTTCAGCACGGAGTTCGTCATAACTTAACTGGATTTTCTGCTTGGCAAAATCATTATGCGTAATACCTTCAATAACACTGATTTTCCCCTTTTCATTACGGCACGGAAAAGAAAACATCAAACCTGGTTCAATGCCGTATTCTCCCTGAGAGCAGCGGGCAACTGAGAAAAATTCGCCTTCAGGCGTATCATTAATCAGGTGAGATACTGTTTGAATAACAGCGTTGGCAGCCGAGCCGGCTGATGATGCTCCTCTTGCCCTAATCACTGCAGCACCTCTTTGTTGGATAGCCGGAATAAACTCCTGCTCAACCCAACCCTGGTCGTTAACCTTTTCAAATGCGTTTTCCTTACCTATTCTGGCATGATAAATATCAGGGAACTGAGTTGCAGAATGGTTACCCCATACGTTCATGTTTTTAATTTCGGTAACATCCACACCAGCTTTTTTTGCCAGCTGAGTTTTTGCACGCAGCTCATCGAGCATCATCATGGCGTAGAAACGATCAGACGGCAGATCAGGAGCATTTTTCATTGCAATTAACGCATTGGTATTGCAGGGGTTTCCAACAACAAATACACGGGCATCATCTGCTGCATGCTCATTAATCGCTTTACCTTGCTCAATAAATAATTTACCGTTTATACCAAGCAAATCTGAGCGTTCCATCCCTTGCTTTCGAGGAACAGCGCCAACAAGAATAGCCCAATTGATGCCGTTCATTGCTGTACTTAAATCCGATGTATAAACCACTTTCTTCAATAAAGGAAAAGCACAATCATCTAACTCCATAGCTACCCCTTCAAGACTCCCCATTGCCGCGGGCAATTCCAGCATATGCAATTCCACTGCCGTATCCGGCCCAAACATTTGTCCTGAAGCAATACGAAATACCAAGGCATATCCAATTTGTCCTGCAGCGCCTGTTACAGCGACTTTTACACGTTTCTGAGTCATGATATACTTTCCCCTTTTAGCAATTTCAGTAAGTTTTAGTATAATGGAAATACGTGATAATTCCCATACTTTTTATGCTAATATCCATGCTCAAGAGTATATATCCAAGCCCTTTGGAAATGCTATGTATTCTCTGTCGTCATTGCGAGCCGAAGGCGAAGCAATCCAGTGCGGATATTCCCTTCACCCCTTGTTCTGGATTGCCACGGAGCTTTCGCTCCTCGCAATGACGGGATGGGGAATGCCCCTCGCAGTGACAGCAGTAGAAAAAACGGCATTCCGAAGTCACTTAGGTATATACCCAAAGCCTCTTCAAAATGTGTATACCCAAGTATTTCAAAATAGGACGTGGCACTTTGCCTCCCGCACGGCGTGTATGAGAAACACATGAGCACACGAGACAAGCCGCAACAAAGTAGCATTTCGAAAGACGAAGGATATATACCTATTAGCCTTTATATCCATATCCCTTGGTGCATTCAAAAATGTCCCTACTGTGATTTTAACTCACACAAGCTGAATGAACGAGATTCCTCCTCTGGCGATGCTGAAAAAAACTATATCCACCGCTTAATCGAAGATTTTAAGGAGAATTTCACAAAAGACCGACCTATTCATTCCATCTTTTTTGGCGGAGGCACACCCAGCCTCTTTCAGCCAGACAGCTACGAACTGCTTTTAGCAGAGATAGATAAATTCACCTCTCCTCCAAAGCCTATTGAAATTACACTTGAAGCCAACCCTGGCACAGCAGATGAAAGCCGCTTCAAAGGCTATCGTGCAATTGGTATTAACCGGCTTTCCATTGGAGTTCAAAGTTTTCATTCTGAAAAACTCAGCCGCCTGGGCCGGATCCATGATGCCAGCCAGGCAAAAAAAGCTTTTTACATGGCTCAAGAAGCAGGCTTTGAAAACATTAACCTCGATTTAATGTACGGGTTACCTAACCAAACAGTGAAGGAAGCTCTGGATGATCTGCAAACAGCAATAGCGCTTCGTCCTCAGCATATCTCATGGTACCAGCTGACTTTAGAGCCTAACACTGTTTTTTACAAACGTCCGCCTTTATTGCCTGACGAAGAAACTTTATGGCAAATAGAAACAGAAGGAAAACAATTGTTACGACAATATTACCAACAATACGAAATTTCAGCTTACAGCCAACCTGGATATCGTTGTTATCACAACCTGAATTATTGGCTGTTTGGTGATTATCTCGGCATAGGAGCAGGTGCCCACAGTAAACTGACTTCAAAACGATATCTCAACCACACAGATGAACGATTCACTTTATTACGTTCACAGAAAAAACGCCAACCTCAAGATTACCTAGATAGACAAAAGAATCCTTTAGCCAAACAATGGGAAATTTCTGAGCAGGAGATAATATTTGAATTTATGTTAAACGCCTTGCGGCTTGTGGATATGCCCATTTCATGGACGCTTTTTAAAGAACGGACAGGCCTTTCACCCCAATCAGAAAACCTGCAGCAAACATTGAAAAAAGCGCAATCAATGGGCTTATTAGCTTATGATGATGAAGGTTTTCAGGTTACGCCGCTTGGGCATCAGTACCTGAATAACCTTCAACAGATGTTTCTTCCGTCGTGAAACCTTTAGAAATACACACCCAACTGAGCGGTAATCGTATCAGCACTATGTCCTGAACCCATTGTCAGATCAGTGCTGCCGAGACCACTTGCTGAATTGGAGGAACCGTAATCCACATCATGACGGTATTCCAGGGATTCAATTGTATCGCGCCACCAGGAAACGTTCAGAACAGCACTATAACGCTGTTGGGGCAAGCCAAGCGCTAGCGCATCTCCTGTCCAGCCATAGCCTAAAGCAAAAGCAGCTGGTTTTCCCAAGAATTTAAAGGTACGTGCACCCTCAACGTTAACACCCATTGGTTGAGCGCCAGCACCATTATAGCTTAGAACATCCGCATCAAACTTTCTGACTGATGAAACAAACTCGCCCAAAATATTGTAAGGGCCAAAGCTAATAGCGCCATGGAAATCATAACCAGGAACCTGATGAAAATCTTCTGTACTTGAATCAAACCCAAATCCCTGGAACTCGCCTGTCGACATACCTGTTGACTGCATACCAGCAGAATCACCTATGTTGCTGATAATGCTGGCACCAATATTACCGTCAATATCATCATTACCAAAGTCATACACCAGGTTACCGCCGCCTGCAGCTGTTTGCCCGTCTGTAGAATTGGATTTATAAGCAAAAACTGTACCATAAAAACCATTCTCTCCAGGGTGTATAAACCCAAACATTGTGGAACGTACTTCTGTTCGGCCGATGCTAAGTATCATTGGCGAAGTTACCATGTTTGAACTGTACTGGCCAAAAGGTACATAAACCTGACCGGCAGTCATGTAGAATGGTGTTTTACTTGGGTTACCAATGTTAACAAATGCTTTATCTACGGTTACATTGGAATTGGCTACACGTTGACCGCCGTCAGCAGGATAAGAAGAATCATAAACAAATGAAATTAATCCCTCGACCCATGGGTTAAGGATAGCTGCCGCATCCAATTCGGCTGATCCCAGATCCATATCACCTGTTGAAGGTCCTGAATAAGGCTTCTGCCAATAAGCAAAAGGCTCGAGTTTACCACTTAATGTAACAATCGGAGTATCAGGAACCGGATAACCTTGCTGCGTAAAAAACTGCTCCATGTTATTACGCTGTTCCATCAAACGAATATCCTGATTGATCTTGGAAATGTTAATGATCAAATCAGAGCCATCAAATGCTGGCCTATCACCCAAATAAGGAGAAGTAACAACAGGGGTACCAGCAAGATAAGTCAACACTTTGCCATCGGCTATAAGTGCTGTAGGATAATAAGCTGCCCGCATACTTTTCTTGCGGCCCCGTCTGCTTTTATCTCCTTCCTCATCATTTCCAACAGTACGCACAGTTAAAGCGCTCTCATGAGGTTCAGCAGCTGCTTCAGTTGAATTAGCAGGCTTATCATTTTGAGAAGTTCCTGTCGGAGAAGCTTTAGTTTCTGTATTCTGTTTTTGCTGCTTTAATTCAGCAATTTGCTTTTGTAATGCAACGAGTTGTTTTTGTAATTCTTCAGTTTTTGCAGCTAATGCCTTCATTTGCTGTTCAGATGAAGCGGCTGTATTTCCTTGTGCCAAAGCCTCAGACGCAGTACCCATAGTAATACTGGCTGTTCCCAACATCATTAAAGCTGAGGCTAGCTTTTTCAAGCGAAAATTCATCGGCTTACCCCTAATAAATTGTAACGTTTTGTTATTCTTACCGTCCCGTACCCAAGGAACTTGGGTATATACCCAAGTTCCTTCGAAAAGCAGTATTTTCTTCTGCCGTCATTGCGAGGAGCATTAGCGACGCGGCAATCCAGATCGAAGCTTGAAGAAACATTCGAACTGGATTGCTTCGCCTACGGCTCGCAATGACGCCAGAGTAAACTGGGCATTTCCAAAAACCACGAGTATATATTCCACAATTATGTTCCCTTTTGTTTAAAGAAACATAATTGTAGAATTTAACAGATATTCAGCTTCAGAATCCATATTAACATTAACAAAAAGCCCCGCTTAAACTGCAAGCAGGGCTTTTTCTCTATCTAAGTAAAAGTAATGACTAGGTCATTATTTTTAACTAAGATTAGACATTACCCAACCATTTCAGGCCGAAGTAAACACCATTGTAACCGAAGTTATCAGTTACCAATGAAGTGTCTGTATCAGTACTGGTTAAAGCATCCCAGTAGTTAACTACTTGGTAGCCAGCTTCAGCACTCAGGTCGCCTTGAGCTAAAGGATGCGTATAACGAACGCCTAATTTAGCTTCGGCTTCAGGAACAATAGCGTTGTCAGTTTTAGCTGTACCAACTATGCTAGATGCGTTGCCTGCTCCGTCTGCAAAGGTTTCAGTACGGGTGAACTTTTGATCACCAATTAATAAACCAAATGCAGTATCACCAACTAAGCTGACGCCGTTGCCGAAATCGTATGATGTGTCAACACCAGCACGAGGACCGATACCATCAAATTTGCTTTCAATGCTGGTAGAATCAGTTACAGCTGTGCCGAGTCCTGAATTCCAACCTGTTTGAGTAATATCTTGTTTGAGTCGAGCATACTGCAGACCAGCATGGAAACGTGCATCTACATGTTCACCGTAGTTAACATGTTGACCAAATTCAAAGTTAACTGCATCGTACTTGTTATCTACGTCTGTAGCAACGTTATCAACATCGCTATTCAGAGGCTCACCAGAACCACCAATCAACTCATCTTGGATAAAGAGACCAAAGACATCTGTGCCAACAGCTGTAGCACTAGAATCTTTGCTCAAGTGAGTCCAGTTCAAGCCTATATCGCTACCTGTACCGAAGTAGTAGTTGCCGCCAATGAGGAAGCCCCAAGCCCAGTCAGGTTGCAAATCACTGAAACTCAGTGTACCAGAAGTAGGTTCACCTGGATTAATTGTACCTACATTAGCTGTAGCAGTCGCCTGCTTGAGAGAGCTCAATTGAACATAAAGAGCTTGAGCTTCAACAGACCAACCTCTTTTTTCACAAGGAACGCTCACACTACCTTCTGTGCAACCTGGAGCTGGAGGAGGTGCATACATACCTGCACTCGCAACACCACTTACACCTACTAAAGCCATAACTGCAAAAGCAGTTTTTTTAAGACTTACCATTATTTATGTCTCCCAATTGTTCTTATTAAAAGATCCTTTAATAAAGATAATTCCTGGGACGGAACTATCGATATTAGCTAAAAGCCTTAACTTCATCTTCCTGTAAAACCCCAAGGGGCCCCAAAAGGACATACAGTTCAAAAAAGCTAGACGCTTTAAGCAAAGCCATTATCTAATCAATAAAACTACCAAGTCAAGTATATTTTTTATTTTTTTAAAAAAAAATTAAAAATATCGCTTTTTTTGGACAGATAAAAGCCTTTTAGATCACTTTTCGATCTATTTTATAAATTGCTTTTCTTTGTTAAAAAAAAGCGTTAGTATCTAATCATATTTTTAACATCAAATGCAAGCATTTTTTGTTGTTCCATTTTTTAATTTTTATTTTTTACTCCTTCTACTATTGTCCATGAAATCCATTACATTCATTCAACCCGATGATTGGCACATTCATCTTCGTGAAGAAGCTGCCTTATCAAACACAGTAGAAACAGCGGTTCAACATTTTGGACGTATCCTTGTCATGCCCAATTTAAAAAAACCGTTGACGCAGGTTAGCGATATTATGAATTACCGCAAAGATATTTTATCTATTGTTGAAAAATGCAATCCTGCTCACCACTTTACACCATGGATGACATTATATCTAACGGATAAAACACAACCTGAAACAATGATTGAAGCTAAAAAAACAGGCTGCATTCTGGGGGCTAAACTTTATCCTGCAGGAGCAACAACACATTCTCAAAGCGGCGTTAATTTTATTCAAACACTTTACCCTGTTTTTGAGGCAATGCAGCAACAAGAACTGGTTTTGCATATTCACGGTGAAGTTACTCGCAGCAGCTGCGATATTTTTCTGCGAGAAAAATATTTTATACTTGAAATACTCGCTCCCTTAATTCGCAATTTTCCCAAATTGAAAATCACATTAGAACATATCTCAACAAAATTTGCCGTTGAATTTATTACTCAAGCTCCTGATACCATTGCTGCAACGATTACTCCGCATCATTTATGGTTAAACCGAAATGATTTGTTAGCCGGAGGAATAAAACCACACTATTACTGTTTACCTATTTTAAAAAAACGCAGTGATCAAACCGCTTTAATCAAAGCAGCAGTCAGCGGACATCCTCGCTTTTTTATGGGAACTGACAGTGCCCCGCATGCGATCCATCAAAAAGAATCCGCCTGCGGATGCGCGGGTGTCTATAATGCACCTGTAGCTGTTCCTTTATGCGCCATGATTTTTGAAAAAGCCAACGCTCTTGACAAATTAGAGAATTTTACCAGCCGGTTTGGCGCAGAATTTTATGATTTGCCTATCAATAAAAAATGGATAACGCTGACTCAGCAGCCTTTTTCTGTTCCTGAGCGGCTGCCGTTGGGTGAACAGTGGGTTATACCTTTAGGAGCAGGCAAAACTTTATCGTGGAAAATGGAAATATGATTAAAAACTTTACAAAGCGTTTTCGCGGCTTTTTACCTGTTGTTATTGACGTAGAGACTGGCGGCTTAAACCCTCAAACCGATGCACTGCTGGAAATTGCCGCCTCTTTTGTCGGCATTAATGAAGCTAATAAACTTTATCGAGATAAAACGCTTGCTTATCACATTGAACCTTTTCCTGGAACTAACCTTGATCCTGAATCATTAGAGTTTAACAAAATTGATCCTTTTCATCCTTTCCGTTTTGCCAGACCAGAAAAAGACGTGCTTAAAGAATTGTTTCAAGCCATTCAGCAGACTGTTCATACTTTTCGCTGCCAGCGTGCTGTATTGGTAGGCCACAACGCATGGTTCGATTTGCTGTTTGTTAAAGCTGCCGCCGCCAGAAATCATCTCGCGCTGCCCTTCCATGCTTTTACCTGTTTTGATACAGCTTCTTTAGCTGGTGTCAGCCTCGGACAAACCGTACTTGCCAAAGCACTGGAAAAAGCGGGTATTGAATTTGATACGAGAGAAGCACATTCAGCTATTTACGATGCCGAGAAAACAGCCGAACTTTTTTGCTATATTGTCAATCGGTGGGGAAGTATTGCGGGGAATGAATGATCAAAAATCCCCCGCCTGCTTCGCTGGCGGAGGATTTTTGACAGAAGAAATCCTAAAGCGCTTCAGCATTCTCAGCCAGATAAGCAGCAACACCTGATGGATTAGCATTCATCCCTTTCTTACCTTTTTGCCAGCCGGCTGGGCACACCATACCATGCTCATCATGGAACTGCATAGCATCTATCAAGCGCAGTAATTCATCAACATTACGGCCAATCGGCAAATCGTTTACCATCTGCGAACGAACAACCCCTTGCTTATCAATCAGGAAAGCGCCTCGTAAAGCCACGCCAGCCTCAGGATGCTGCACGCCATAGGCTTTGCACACCTCGTGGGTAATATCCGCAGCTAATACATATTTCACCGGCCCAATACCGCCCTTGTCTACTGCAGTATTTCGATAAGCATGGTGAGTATAATGAGAATCCACAGAAACCCCCACCACTTCGACCCCGCGGCTTTTAAATTCATTCAAACGGTGATCCAATGCTATTAATTCGGAAGGACAAACAAAGGTAAAATCTAATGGATAGAAGAATACGATACCATATTTTCCATCAATAGCTTTAGCTAAATTAAACTTATCAACAATTTCCCCGTTACCCAAAACAGCAGGCACAGTAAAATCCGGCGCCTTACGTCCAACTAAAATACTCATGATTTCCTCTCTTTCTTAATTAATAAAATCGAATAAAATATTATATTACAAGTACAAATTTTATTCAACACTTCTTATCGTGTGCGGCACACTATCAAGCTGTAAAATAATCTTACACACCGCTTTGCCACGGTAAAATAGTAACATGGTCAATTTTTTTTGGATATTTTTCCTGGCATAGATAAATCGCTATTTTTTACCAGAATGGCAAGCTTTTTTCGGATCATACTCCGAAAACATCAGACATTTTCGGAGTAGTAACGGAGATGCGTCATTTTAGCATCTCAATTCACTTGTTGGTATAGAAGACTTTAAATTTTCCTGTAGTTGAATTTCAATTCTTGCAAGGACCTTGGATGTTCCACGTGAATTTGCAGATACTTCTGTCCAGCTCTGCACATGATTTCTATCCTGTTCAGTAATAGCTTGGCGAATTTCTTCGAGGCTAACTTCTGCAGCATTAGCAGTAGTTTTGCGTAAAAGTAAATTAGCTAGATTTTTCATTGTGTGAGAGCCATATTTTGCTCCGAAGAACCAATTCCAGCCATGATTTCTCTCAGCTTGATACTGATTAAGTATCTCACGAAACGCTTCCAGGCTTAAAGTCAGGTTAGTTTCATTTGAACTTAGCTCAGCCTTTGCAAGCAAAGTAACTCCGGCCAGAGAACGTTGTGCTCTCAAATTTGATCCATCCCTACCACTCACCACTGGTTGTGGAATACTCAGATTCCTCTTCTCCGCTGTCTTTTCTTCGTTGCTTACCACTAAAGTTTCTTTGCATTGCGAGGAAACAGGGGTAACTTGTGAAGTACTTTGCCCTGTTCTTAACTGCTCTTCTATCCTGGATTTTTCTTCTAAATAATTTTTATAAATTCCCTTTCGAAGCTCAAAAAGTCCATCACTTTGTTGCTGCATGGCTTTTTCAAACGTAGCTAATTGCTTATTAATGAATCGTAACTGATTCTCTAATCTTCTTTTCTTTCGTTCTGATTCTGATATTTCTGCTGAAACTGAGCCAGGTACTTCCAATTTTTGTTCTAAAACTGTCGGTGTCGGCATTTCAGTTCTTGGCTGCAATCTTTGTTCATTGCCAAAATTTCGTTGTAAACAATCTTCAACAAGTCCTGTTGTTGCTGGTAAAAGCACTTCTTCAAAACCCTCTCCAACTGCAACACAAACCAATTTATTACAAGTACCACTTTGCAAGTCTTCTTGTAACGCAGGATTCGGGCAAGATAACAGCGCTGAATAGTGCTCCAGCCTTACTCTTGCAAGCGCTTCACCTTCTAATAACACTGTACTTCCTTCTGTTTCCTGCGCCGCTCCAGAAGCAGTACTCAGGTCATCAATACATGCCTGCACAGCACATACGCCGCAATCATGACTGTCTGCCTGGCGATAGAGACACTGACGTGTTACAGATTCAACCCGGATCCCTCTTTCTTTCAATCTTTTTATGACATAATTTATACTATACAATCCATTATCTTCAGTACTCTGATTCCCCTGACGAACATACTTTGCTTCTTGTCCTCTCTCAACAAGCCCATATTCACCATCAAAGTTTGTTCCTTCACGGCTATCACCCTGGCAAGGATTAGAGTTAAATAAAATATAGCTGCCATCTTCTTTTCTAGTGAGTCGAAAATACTCATAATGATTAGCATTTCTGGCATCGAAAGAACCATCATTTATAAAACTTACTGAACATCCAAGAAAACTGATATTTTGTCCAGGTCTCAAATTGGCGGCAATATTTAAAAAATTCTCAGCAGCTTCCTTTTCATAGTAATAGTCAGTATAACGCCCTTCGTTAGTTCGCTCCGAAAAAACTTTAGGTCTTTTATCCAATTGCTGTATCATCAAGGGCATTGTACCAGCAAAAAAAGTACTGCCTTGGTGAAAATGCAAATCTTCAGCGCCTAATGCACCCGCAACCATAGCTTCAGTGATTTTGGGTCCACGAACAAGAATACCCTCTGCATTCTGGATTACTTTTAACTGATCTTCATATCTTGCTCCCGCTCCATTCTCCTCAAATGGGTCATATCCAAGGGCTAAACGTATAGACCGAGCCTCCTGAAGCTGCTGATTCTGCCTATTCAGCTCGGCAACTTCTCTTTGAAACTCACCTTCTATTGTTAATGATAATAATGATTCAGCATAACGACCCATCTGTTCAAAATAGGCTCCAACAATGTTTTCCTTAATTTCCTGTCTTTTCTCTTTTGAAGCCAATGAATATCCTTCCCGATATTGCCTGTTGATAACTCTATAAATCTCTCTCAACCCTTCATCTATACGCAAGTCATTCGCCGGATTATTAGCATTGTCTAATAAACAAGATAATACATCACCCACATCAGAAACTAACTTATCGTATAATGGGCGTCCCTTAGCGGCCTCTGTAACGTCAGGATCTTCATTGAGAATTTTTTCTCTTAACACATGCAAAGCATGGTTTTTCTTCTCCTCCAGGCGCCGGAGCGCAGCCTGGCTCATCTGCTCATGTTCTTCTGCAAAAAGCTGTCTTTGATGCTCATCTAAATGTATTTCTTTCACTACTGGCATAAGGCTCTCGATATGGTTACCATGATTTAGATAATCATAGCAGCATTTTCTTAAGACAAAATTAATGTGAACAATTAAACAAATTGAGGGCACGCCCTAGTCTATACCCATCGTCTATATACCCTACGTCCCGCGGCTTGTCCGCGGGATCCAGTGCGATACGCACATTTTGAAAGACGATGGGTACAATCACCCCTTAACCTTCTCCAACATTGACTCCAACTCACCCTGTTCATACAGTTCAGTCATGATATCGCATCCGCCGATTAGCTCGCCGTTAATAAATAACTGAGGGAAAGTCGGCCAATTGGAAACCTGCGGCAAAAGCTGCCTGACTTCAGGATTTTCCAGAACGTCAACGGACGCAAAGTTGACCTCGCATGCTTTCAGAATCTGAGCTGCTTTAGCCGAAAATCCGCAGCGCGGCAATTCCGGCGACCCTTTCATAAATAATATCACTGCATTTTCTGCGATTTGCTGTTTAATTTTTTCAATTATTTCTGTCATGTTACTCACCTTTTGCTGTTTCACTTACTATCTCTGCCAATGCTTTTGCGCAATCTTCAATAATAAGCGCATTTTGTCCTTCGACCATAATCCGTATCATTGGCTCCGTTCCCGAAGGGCGGATTAAAATTCGTCCCTGTTCTTTTAAATCTTTTTCCCAATGTGTCAATACTTTCTTTAACTTCGGATTTTCCATAATTGCGCGGGCATTTTCAACAGGCACATTAATTTTAACCTGAGGACATTTTTGCATACCTTTTTTCAGATCATGCAAAGAACGTTCTGTATTTCTCATTGCATACAACACTTGCAAAGCAGCAATAATACCATCTCCTGTTGTAATTTTATCCAGGCAAACAACATGTCCTGAAGGCTCAGCCCCCAGTTTCCATCCTTTTGATAAAAGCATTTCCATGACATAACGATCGCCGACTGGCGCGCGAACAAACTCAATACCTAACGTTTCCATGGCCAAAGCAAGGCCTAAATTACTCATTACTGTGCCCACTACTCCGCCTTTCAAATGCCCTCTTTGCAAGCGATCCTTAGCAATGATGTATAAAATTTCATCACCGTCAACGACCTCGCCCAAGTGATCCACCATGATAACACGATCACCATCACCATCAAGCCCTATGCCTAAATCTGCCGAGCATGCCTTAACTTCCTTCTGAAGCAATTCTGGATAGGTTGATCCGCAATGCTTATTAATATTAAATCCATCCGGCTTGTCGGAAAACACAACTACCTCAGCACCCAGTTCACGCAAAACGCTCGGCGCAATATGGTAAGCAGCACCATTCGCACAATCCAATGCAATCTTTAACCCATTCAGGCGTACTGAAGGCGGAATCGTACTTTTACAAAACTCGATATAACGCCCGGGAGCATCATTAATCCTCATCGCTTTTCCGAGCCTTTCAGAAGCCACTATCTCCAAAGGCTCCATCATCTTCTTCTCGATTTCCATCTCCACTTTATCAGACAATTTAAAGCCGTCATTGGAAACAAATTTAATACCATTGTCATCAAACCCATTATGGGAAGCGCTAATTACAATACCTGCACTTGCGCCAAGTGTACCCGTTAAATAAGCAATGGCTGGTGTCGGCATCGGCCCAAGCAGCCGAACATCCACACCGGCCGCAGATAAACCCGCTTCCAGAGCCGACTCCAGCATATATCCTGAAACCCGTGTATCTTTACCAATAATCACCTTTTTGCGTTCACCGTTTGCCAAGACCTTTCCAACAGCCCAGCCTAACTTTAACACTACCTCAGGATTAATAACCGATCCGCCGACTTTACCTCTGATGCCATCGGTACCAAAATATTTTTTTATTTGCATGGATTACTCTTCTCCTGCACAGGCATACACAACAACCATAGCCTGCACCGTTTCTTTCACATCGTGCACACGTAAAATACTTGCCCCATTAACAGCAGCCAATACTGCCATTGCAAGACTGCCGGACAATCTCTCCTGAGGCAGCTTTCCTCCCAAAATCTCACCAATACTCGATTTTCGGGACACACCAATCAATATAGGCACTTCAAATATCTTTAAACTTTCAAGATGACGAATTATCTCAAGATTGTGCCTGGTTGTCTTTCCAAAACCAAAACCAGGATCCAATAATAATTGAGAACGCGGTACTCCTGCCTCTACACAAGCTTCAATACGTTCTTCAAAAAAATGATGAAGCACCGCTATAACGCCATCCTCATAATAAGGCGCTTTTTGCATATTATCAGGAGAACCTTGCATGTGCATTAAACAAACGGGCACTTGAAGCTCTCTAGCTGTTTCCATAGCGCCAGGCATTTGCAGCGCCTTGATATCATTAATCATACGAGCACCATGCTTCACCGCTTCCCGCATCACCTCAGGCTTGTAAGTATCAATAGAAATGGGAATATCCACTTCCTTGGCCAGTTTTTCAATCACTGGTATCACCCGTTCCAGCTCCTCATCAAGGGATACAGGAGAAGCTCCAGGACGTGTAGACTCACCGCCAATGTCCAAAATGGCTGCCCCTTCTTCAGCCATTAAAATACCGCGGCGAACAGCGTTTTCCCTATCGCGAAACAAACCGCCGTCTGAAAAAGAATCAGGCGTTACATTCAAAATCCCCATGACTTTAGGACGAGCGACCATTATTATTGACTTTTTTCAGAAGATTCATCAGGCCAACCCGCAGGAGGGTTCGCTTTTTCTCCTTTCATAATCATTTTAATCTGCTCAGTATCAATTGTTTCATATTGAATCAATGCATCCGCCATCAAGTGCAGCTTATCCAGATTTTCTTCAAGAAGGGCTCTTGTCCTTTGATAATTTTTTTCTATAATAACGCGCACTTCATCATCAATTTTACGCAGCGTTTCATCAGAGGCTTCCTTTCGATTTGTCATAGAGCGGCCAAGAAAAACCTCTCCTTCTTCGTCTCCAAAAGTTAGGGGGCCTAAACCAGATAACCCCCACTGCGTTACCATCTTTCTGGCAATTTCCGTTGCTCGCTGAATGTCATTAGATGCACCTGTGGTAACGCACTCCTGTCCGAAAATTAATTCTTCCGCTACCCGCCCTCCGAACAAACTGGACAACTGACTCTCAAGACGGCGCCTTGAATAGCTATATCGATCAATTTCAGGTAAAAAAGTGGTTACACCCAAAGCACGGCCGCGAGGAATAATAGTTACCTTATAGACAGGGTCATGATCCGGTACAAGCAGCCCTACAATCGCATGGCCAGACTCATGATAAGCCGTCAGGCGTTTTTCAGACTCACTCATTACCATGGACTTGCGCTCAGCACCCATAATAATTTTATCTTTCGCCTTCTCAAGCTCAGCCATACCGACAAAAGGTTTATTTTCCCGCGCAGCAAATAAGGCAGCTTCATTCACCAAATTGGCCAAATCAGCACCTGAAAAACCTGGAGTACCGCGGGCAATCGGTAAAGGATCAATACCTTGCGCCAAAGGAACATTTTTCAAATGAACAGCTAAAATTTGTTCTCTTCCGCGGATATCCGGCAAGGGCACCACTACCTGGCGGTCAAATCGCCCTGGTCTTAATAAAGCGGGATCGAGCACATCAGGTCTATTGGTCGCTGCCAGCACAATAACGCCTTCATTCCCCTCAAAACCGCCCATTTCAACCAACAGCTGGTTCAAAGTCTGCTCGCGCTCATCATGTCCTCCGCCAAGCCCTGCACCGCGATGCCGGCCTACCGCATCAATTTCATCAATAAAGATGATACATGGCGCCTGTTTCTTGGCCTGATCAAACATGTCCCTAACACGGGAAGCACCAACACCTACAAACATTTCCACGAAATCAGAACCTGATATGGTAAAAAAAGGTACTTTAGCTTCACCAGCAACGGCTTTGGCCAGTAAAGTTTTACCCGTTCCTGGAGGACCAATAAGCAAAACACCTCTAGGAATACGGCCTCCAAGCTTCTGAAATTTTGCAGGCGCTTTCAGAAAATCCACCAACTCTTTAACTTCTTCTTTGGCTTCATCCACACCAGCAACATCAGCAAAAGTAATCTTGACCTGATCTTCTCCCAATAACCGTGCGCGGCTTCGGCCAAAAGACATTGCCCCTCTTCCCCCGCCTTGCATTTGACGCATGAAAAAAACCCAAACGCCAATCAATAACAGCATGGGGAACCAATTAATAAAAATATGCATCAGGAAACTTTCCTGTTCCTGCGGCTGACCGCTGATATCTACATTATTTTTTATGAGTTGATTCAAGAGCGCATCATCTTTTAACGGAATATAAGTAACAAAAGACTGATTATTTTTATTTAATCCTCGAATAATCTTATCATTTTCAATCATGACAGAACTTACCCCGCCCTGATCCACCTGGTTCAGGAATTGAGAGTAAGAAATACGCTGCCGTGCAGAATTTTGCGGCCCAAAGTTACTAAATACAGTAACCAGCACAATGGCAATAATTAACCACAAAAATAAATTTTTTATCATCTCATTCAAAGTCAAAACTCCAGATTAGCCTAGTCAACCGTAACTACTTACTGTCAACCATTTTCTTGAGGGGATAGATTACCACGATAATTTCTCGCAAGCAAAAAGCATTCTTTCGAACGCGAACGGGAAGCTTCCGGTTTACGAATTGATGCTTTTTCGAAGCCTTTGCGTACCGTCTTCAGCAAATCCTCAAATCCGCTGCCTTGAAATAATTTCACCAAAAGAGAACCTCCCTGGGAAAGGTTTTCAAAAGAAAAATAGAGCACCTCTTCTACAAGCCCCATCGCCCTTGGAATATCAATATGACGATTACCGCTCATATTGGGTGCCATATCTGAAATAATAAGGTCAGCTTTTTTCCCGTGCAAGGATTGAATGATGGCTTCCTGAACAGATGAATCACGAAAATCTCCCTGGATAAATTTCACATCTGGTAAGGGAGTCATCTCCAGACAATCCACGGCAATAATTTCTCCCGAAGCCCCTATAAGCCTTGACACCACCTGAGACCAGCTTCCAGGAGCCGACCCCAAATCAATCACACACATGCCTGACCGAAATAATTTATCTTTTTCCTGAATTTCCAGAAGTTTGTAGGCAGCCCTTGAGCGGTAACCATCGGCACGAGACTGTTTAACGAAAACATCATCAAAATGTTCTCTCAACCAACGGCTGCTGCTTTTTGAACGGGGCATTATAATTCAATCAAGTTAATCTATAAAAATTGGACAAATAATAACCTTTTTTTGTCGGGAAATCCACACTCCCAACATTTTACTTAACGATTTTTAGAAAAACCTCTCTGAAGAAGCTTAAGGATAGTTAGAATATGCTCACGTTTCTTCGAAATGCAATTTCTCCCACTGACGTCATTCCCGCGAAAGCGGGAATCCAGATGATGCGAAAACCCTCAAAAACTCAAGGAACAACCTCCAATATTTGACATCTATCGCCAGAATGATTAAAATAAAATCACAAAGTGTTTATTTTAATCTTAAGTGAGGAATTTCAAATGCCTAAACAAAAATCATCACCAGCTTCAACAACACACACTCCAACAGAAGTACCCAATTTTAAAAGAATCCTTGATTCGAATGACACAAGCGACAATTTAGGCTACTTCTGCGGAAGGTTAGCGGTATTTAGTGATAGTGATAAAACACTCTTTCTGACTTTGGACAATATAGCTCTTATCAAAAAATGGGTGAAGCTGCATAATCAAGCAAAAAACATAACTATGTTTATGATTCCTACAATGAAACTAGGATTTGAGGCATCGAATCATCTACTCCACAGCATTTTAAATAACCAATCCATCCCCATAGAAGGTCGTTTCCTTTTATGGAGAACTTTTGCTTACAATAAAACCTGTAATGATATAGAGCCGGATCTTTACAACCATATTTTTAAACTTCTCAAGGAAGCAAGAGTTCAAAATAACCTAGAATTTATACGACAATTACAGCGTTTTGTCCGACTTGACTTCTTGATTCCAAGAGCAAGCTTAAACCTTGATCATTACATACACCCCGGCTATGAAGTAAAAACTTCTTTAACTGGCGTCTCATTGCGAAAGAAAGGAGATTTTGATGAACAAGCCAAGGCATTCTGGATTGAGGTCAACAGAATGCAGATGGTTGATTACCCGTCCAATTCATTCAAGCAATTTATAGAAGGATTATTTAATCAAGAAGAAAGACAACAACTTCCAGCTTACGCTATAGCAAAAGCCTGGCATAAAAGACTTACGGGAGGAAGATCTTTAGAAGAGCAGGCAGATGTTTTAAAGTTTATATTGGATAATACAACGACCCACTTCGCTTTTGAAAAGCTCTTTAGAACCCAAGAAAGTGATGGTTTTTATCAAAGTGTACGAGGAAAGATAGATAGTGCATTTCTTAAAAAACGGGAAACACGCGACATGTACGGAGAGTTGACTACTGATTATATTGGTCTAGATGAAACATCCTTAACATCCCGCGTTGACACGATAATGCAAGAATGTGAAGCTCGCCGCGTATCTGAACAACAAACATTCCGTCAGTGGTTTTTCGAACTTATGTCTGAACCAAGTCGTCGAAATATCTTAGGAACAGCACATTGTCAATCCATTTTTAATCAGATACTTACCGACACACAGAAAGATGAAATAATACGTCAGCTTGCCTTCAGCAATAGCCAACATGATGAAACCTTACTGGTTCAATTATTTGAGGCAATGGATATTAGAAATGGAATTGACTTGAGTAATATATTAGATCGTTATGATGATCAAACTGCTGATCAGTTATTAAAAAAACCATTACCAAAAATTCAGGAAGTATTACAACAAGAATTCGGAATAGAAACCTTAGCTTTTGAAAAAGCTAACAACGCTATAATTGCAACAGCAGTTCAAACTACTGAAGAAGAGCAAGATTTCCCCATAGCAGTAGTTTCATGGAATACCAGTCCATATCAACTTGCAGAAGTCGTCACTGTACTGGGTGATGCAGAAGTTGTCACTGTACTAGGTGATTCGGATTTTCCTCAAGCATCAGCACCTCCCCTGGAAGAAAAAGTTAACGATTTATTCTCTCAGGCATCAGCACCTCCGCAAGTAAAAGATGCACCCCTTCAAGCATCAGCGTCTGCAATTCCTGATTACATGAGAGATGATTATGTAGCAACTCTTTCTGCCGAAGCAGAAACAGAGTCCCAACACACTCCTGCTTTCGAGGAAAAAGCCAATATAGAAGTAAAAAGCGATGCCTCTGCTGAAGCTGTCAAACAAGAAACCAGCGAAGCCCAGTCAAGAAACGCAACGCAAGAAGTGTCAGTTAAATCTCTTATACGCATTTGGCTAGCGGTTCAGCCTCAAAACTACGAAAGGTTAGAAGCACTTCTGGCTCAAAAATTTTTAGATGCTTTTGCTCAAGCGATAACATCCTACCGTGATTTTCATCAAAACAGTAAAAATCCGTTGGGGCGTAGTTTCATTAATATGCTTAACCCACGTGATGTTAATGGACAAACGACAGCGTTTTCTAACATTCAAGCTCAAGTAAGAGCAAATTATGATACTTTGAATTTGGCAACAGTCAGTGAAATTTTACGGCAGTTAGCCGTGGAAAAATCCAAAGATACAACTGTTTCTGCTCATTCACTGTTTAGTTTTGTCATGGAAAAGGTAACCAGTGAAGGATTACACCGATGTTTACCAGACGGCAGCAGGAAAACATATGGGAACGCTCACGACATTAGAAGCGAACTGCAGCGAAGGAATTTTCTCAATTGGCTGGGAAGTTTTCCTGAACCCGCTCAACCTTCAGCTCCGCTTGAGTCAGGAAAATCATCTTTTACAAAGGGTTGATATTGCTTTAATGAAAAAGCGGTATTGCATAAATCTACTTCCCCTTCGCCCCCTTTGAAAAAGGGGGCAGCCTGCGAAGCAGGCGGGGGATTTTTGACAGAAGAAATCCCCCCTAGCCCTTGGGAATCATTAGTCTAACAAATGTTTGACAATTGTCCTTTAAAAAAGCTATTATTTTTTTCTTAGTGGTAGTCAATAATAGTCAATAACCAATCAGGGGCATTTATGTCAAGAAGAGTCGTCATCACTGGAATGGAAGTCATTACAGCGATTGGTACAGGGCTGAAAAATTTCTGGAATGCCGCTTTATCCGGCACAAGCGGGATCCGCCGGATCAAAGCCTATGACCCTTCTGCCTACCCGACACAGATCGCAGGAGAAGTAACAGACTTTTCTCTCGATGAATATCCTGAATATAACAAAACTAACCGATATCCACGGGTCTCCCAATTTGCACTTTATTGCTCTCATAAAGCCATTAAGGACGCCGGAATCCATGCAAAATCCGATGACCTTTCCCAAGCCGGTGTTTTTATTGGATCAGGTCAGGGAGGAATACCCGAATTGGGAGAAGGCTATCAAGCTTTTTTTACAAATAACTGGAAGAAAATACCTGTATTAACCGTTCTTCGCGGCATGCACAACTCTTCCGCTAATCATATTGCTATTGAGCTGGGTGCCGGCGGCCCCAACGTTACTATCGCCAATGCCTGCAATTCCTCGGCAGAAGCAATAACCCGCGCTTATGAACAAATTCATTACGGCAAGCTTTCCCTGGCCTTGGCTGGGGGCACAGAAACACCGGTATTTGAACCAGTAATGGCTGCCTGGTGTAAACTGCGTGTTATGTCAACAGCTAATGCAGTCCCTGGAAAAGCTTCCAGACCTTTCGATAAAACGCGCGACGGCATGGTGATGGCGGAAGGTGCAGGGATCCTTGTCCTCGAAGAACTTGAACATGCCAAAGCAAGAGGAGCGCATATTTATGCAGAAATACTGGGATTCGGATCAAGCTGTGATGCTCATCATATCACAGCACCTTGTGTTGAAGGTCAATCCCGTGCCATTCGTCAAGCATTGAAAGAGGCTAATCTTTCTCCTGAATCCATTAACTATATTAGCGCCCATGGTACCAGCACTTCGCTCAATGATTCCGTTGAAACTGAAACCATTAAAAATATTTTTGGCGATAAAGCTTATAACATTCCTATTTCATCATTAAAATCCATGACAGGACACACGATTGGCGCGGCCGGCGCCATTGAAATTGCAGCAACAGCACTTAGCCTGCAAGACGGCAAAATGCACCCGACGATTAATCTGGAAAATCCCGATCCCGAATGCGATTTGGATTATATTCCAACCAAGGCAAGGCATGCTCCCATAGAACATGCTTTATCTAATCACTTTGCTTTCGGCGGTGCCAACACTGCCATTATTTTAAGGCGTTACTCATGAACACTTTTCAGCTTTCTGATATTCATCAGCTTGTCGGAGGAACCATTATCGGCAATGCTGAAACAACCATTCACGGTTTTTCACCAATAGATGAAGTTGAACCGGAAACACTCATTTTCATCGAATCAGAACAATATGCAGACAAAGCAGCTGAATCGTCAGCAGCTGCTGTCATCGTTCCGCCTTCTATCTCCAGTATCGGCAGCAAACCGCTTCTTCAAATAGAACATCCCTTTCTTGCTTTTATTCAAATTGTAAAACATTTTTTTTCTGAAAAGCATTATCCGCCCGGTATTCACCCTACAGCCTGCATTGCATCCTCAGCAAAAATACATGAAAGCGCTTACATTGGTCCATATGTTGTTATTGGGGATAATACAGTTATCGGTGAAAAAACTGTCATCTTATCCAGCTGTCATATCGGGGAAAATGTTACATTAGGTTCTCATTCACGTCTGCACCCTAATATCGTGATTTACGACAACACTCATATTGGTTCACATGTCATATTGCACGCAGGCTGTGTCATCGGCAGTGATGGATTTGGCTACCGTCCTCACGAAGGCATTCATCAGAAAATTCCTCATATCGGCAAGGTCATCATTGGCGACCACGTCGAAATCGGTGCCAATACTGTTGTTGACCGCGCTTCTTTTGGTTCAACAGTCATTGGCCAAGGCACCAAGATTGATAACCTTGTCCAGATTGCCCATTCTGTTAAACTCGGTCCTCATAACATTATCTGCTCCATGACAGGTATTGCCGGCAGCACAAAAAGCGGTGCCCATGTTACGTTTGCCGCTAACGTCGGTGTCAGCGACCATGTGATCATTGAAGACAATGTTATCTTAGGCGCGCGTACAGGCGTAGCTTCTAATAAACGTCTGAGAAAAAACACTATCTGGCTTGGTACCCCCGCCCGCCCGCACCAAAAAACCATAGAACAAGCTATCGCCCAGCAGCATTTGCCAGAACTTATTAAACAGGTACGTGAATTACAGAAAAGAGTAAACCAGTTAGAACAAGGGCTGCGCGAGTCTGACCAGATATAAGGCTACTCAAGATTGTTTCATTGCATTTTGAACGTTGCAGGCATACTGATTCTCTTTTGCCTTAACAACATCTTCATCTGCTATAGGCGCATGAAAAACTGCTGAGTTTTTAACAAAGGCAGAGATAATTTTCGTGCGTCTTTTTTCTCTTCGTTCGGGTGAAAAAAGAGCGAATAGGCGCGCAATAGCAGCAATTACCCTTTCTAACAACGAATTAGGCTGCTGAGACTGTGCTTTTTCCTCCTGATATTTTCCTTTTAACTTTTCCAACCTCTCTGCAGGTGTTTTTAATACTGCTCTAAAACTATCGTTTCTTGCTATAAGCGCACGTGTATCCGACTTACGTTCTTCTTTATCCGATTTGACAAGGGTTTCTCTTATTTCAACAATGCCGCTATATGCAAGAACGACATCAGCGTTATCCCTTTCAAGATTTTCAATGGATGCAATACAGTTATCAACTGCGCACAAATACGTAAAAGATTCCAATCCTGCTGCAATAATTTCACAGCCCTCTTCCCAGTTTCCTTGCCTCTGGCCATAAGCACACCCATCAGCAAGAAATTGTCGTTTTATTATCTCCATACTCTTTCTTGCTTCATCCGTACATCGCTCATAGCCCAATATATTTCTTTGAAGTTGTACACGTATATACTCATCATATAAACATAAAACAACTTCCGGCCAAAAATTTTCCAGTCTTGCTTCTGAGACAGCATTAAGCCTTAGAGTAATTCCTTTTTCTATCAATTCATAAAATTGGTTGGCACTCCAACCTATTTTGAAAAAATGCTCAGAAAGCATCTTAATCATTTTCAGATGGAGAGAATCAGAATCTTTTAGTAAATTGTCGAGAAAAGCAGACAAATTGGCGAGAAAAGCAGACAAATTGGCGGATAGGCCAGAAGCAAACGGCTGTCCGGAAATCGCCATACTAAAAAACCTGGTGTTAAGTATTGTAAGCATATCTTCAATAAAAGCGGAACCTGGTTTAGACTCCAGCTTTTCCTGCACCGCCCGTATCTTGCACAGACAATCAATAATTCCAGTATCCAATGTATATTCGCCAATCGGCAGACCTATTAATTTCGCAACTTCAGGATTGTCTATACGAAACCTGTAACTTTCCATCCGAAGCTCAATGTTTCCATCATCATCAATGCAAAACCGATGTACAAATTCTCCCTCAAGAAACAGATCTGATTCCTCATGCACCTTATAACCACACCACTCATGCACTCGTATACCATTTATCGGATTTCCGTTTTCATCACAAAATGAAAATTGTTTGCTTCGCGGCTGTCTTTCAACCTTGCTCATCTCTTCTTTTTCTTCACTTGAGCAACTACTCAATATAAATATAAATAGCCGTTTGATTATATTTTCACCTAAATACGCAATACCTCTTTGGTTAAATAGACTAAATAAGACCAAAGCCATTTTTTTACGATGAGACTCAGCAATATGCGAAAGACACTCTTCGAAACAACTGAATAATTCTTCAACATGTTTCTGCAACCCGGTAACCGATCCCGACTCCTTCGCCGTCTTCTCAAGCGCCTCAGTCAATTGGTTTACCTTATTTCGCAGCTTGCCAAGCTCAAGGGAAGCTACCACATCTCTACCAATCCCTCTATGCCAATCTTTTAATGTCTGCTCGCCAATGGACAGAAGATATTCCTCACTGATCGCTCCTGAACCATTATAGGAGTCTAAAAAACTGGAAAGCAGATTTTTGAGGTCATTGACAAAAAACCCCGTACATTGCGCCAATATATCCAACCCTGAGCTTTGATATTGAATGACCTTACCACCCTTCATAAAACATTACCCCTTGTCTTTCATACATTTACTATTAAAATCCACCTAGTGAAGGAATTTCCTTGTATTCTATCAAACTTTATTTTTATTGTAAAAATCTGACCGTAATTTATACAATTATTATAACTTCCATTAAAAATTCTCCTTGACTTGCCCTCTATATACCCTTATTATTGCATCAATGATGCAATAATAAAACACGTTGAATGATGAACATTGAAAATATTTTACATAAAATCCGTTTAAAAGGAGGAAGGATTACAAAAATCCGGCAGACGATCCTTCAGTTTCTTATTAGAAAAACCTGCCTGGCTTCTCAAAAAGCCATCCAGGAATATTTAACTCATCAAAACCTTCAACCTAATCGTTCTACACTATTCCGGGAGCTTCAATATCTCGTTCAGCATAATATTGTTATCAAAAATACCATTTCAGGTATGGACTATTACGAGATACCCAAAGAACACCATCATCATCTGATTTGCACAAGCTGTTCGTCCATTCAGAAAATATGTCTGAATGAACATTTCGAAGATTATGAAAAAAAAATTGCTTTAGAAAAAAATTTTTTTATTACAAGTCATTCTCTCGAATTTTACGGATATTGTACCCAATGTCAGACATAACCCATTTAAGTAGTCTATGAAAAAAATATTGATTATTATTACTATTGTTATTGCAATTTTATTATTTTGGATTTCACAGGAAAAGACAAAACCCTCCTCCAACCGGCTTGATGTCGTTACTACATTGTTTCCTCTGTATGACTTTGCTAAAAATATTGGCGGACGTTATGCTAATGTAACGCTATTGCTGCCGCCTGGAGTTGAAGCGCACACTTTCGAACCTAAACCAAGTGATATCGTTAGAATCAATCAAGCAGACATTTTTATTTATACTGGAAAATTCATGGAGCCCTGGGCAGAAACCATAATTAATGGAACAGATAACAAAAAATTAAACGTTGTTGATACAAGCCAAGGTATCATCCTGATAAAAAATCAGCATGAGCATCATCACCACCATGGCAACTTTGATCCGCATATCTGGATGGATTTTGATAACGCCCAGAAAATGGTTAAAACGATTGCTGATGCCTTTGTCCAAAAAGACCCTGAGCATAGTACTGATTACCGCAAGAACGAAAAAACGTATATTCAACAATTAAAAAAACTGGATAAAGTTTATAGAAAAAGCCTATCTCTCTGCCAAACACACGAAATTGTTTACGGAGGCCATTACGCCTTCGGCTATCTGGCCAAACGCTACGGGTTAACTTATATCGCTGTTTACGGTTTATCACCCAACGCAGAACCTTCTGCCAGGGAACTGATAAAACTTGTCGAACAAATCAGGGAAAACCATATCCAATTTATTTATTATGAGGAATGGCTGAATCCCAAAACTGCACAGATGCTGGCCAGAGAAACAGGTACAAAATTATTACTGCTGAATCCTGCCCATAACATCAGCAAAGAAGCCAGAAAACAGAACGCAACATTTATTTCGATCATGGAGGATAACCTGAAAAACCTCCAGACGGGGCTTGGATGCAAAAATGGGTGATATATTGAAGTTTTCTGAAGTAACCATTCAGTACGGGCAGACTACAGCCCTTGCTGGAATCAGCGGAACGGTTCATCAAGGTGAATTCCTGGCACTTGCGGGCCCGAATGGCGCAGGCAAATCTACTTTAGTTCGCGCCATACTTGGACTTGTACCGATTAAGTCAGGAGAAATTGTGATACTTGACCAGCCGGTACGGCATTTTAATCAATGGCACAAAATAGGTTATCTTCCCCAAAAACTCTCAACCATTAATCCGCTTTTTCCTGCTTCTGTTGAAGAAGTTGTTTTACTGGGTCTCCTATCTTCCAAAAAAACACCTAAAATCTTCACTGAAAAAGATAAACAAAAAGCCAATGCAATCATGAAACAACTGGATATTCTGCCTCTCAAAAACAAATTGTTTTCAGAACTTTCCGGCGGGCAGCAGCAAAAAGCCGTACTGGCACGCGCCGTCATTTCTGAACCGCAGCTGCTTATTTTTGATGAGCCTTCAACCGCACTCGACCCAGAATCCCGAGATGCCTTTTTTTATCACATTAATCATCTCAATAAAGAAAAAAATATTACTATCATTTTAATTACTCATGATACAGAATACATCAAAAAATATGCCGATACTTTAATGTATCTGGACAAGACGCTATTATATTATGGTCCTCCATCCGGCTTTATATACCCGTGATCTTTGAAAATGCTAAGTTATACCCGAGTATTTCAAAAGGGGACAAGGCGCGGCGAAGCCTCACGCGCGGAGTGTATGAATAATACATGAGCACGCGAGGCAAGTCGCAACGAAGTAGCATTTTGAAAGACAAAGGGTATAGAGGTCAATCACTCATGAACTTAATCCATTTCCTGCAATACAGCTTCATTCAAAAAGCCTTCATTGCCGGCTCGTTTGTCGCTATCAGCTGCGCTGCTTTAGGGATGTTTCTTGTTTTAAGGAAAATGTCTCTGATAGGCGACGGCCTTTCACACGTCAGCTTTGGAGCGATTGCCTTAGGGTTATTTGCCGGTATTTACCCTTTCTATGCAGCAGTCCCCATTGTTATTGCAGGTTCCGTCCTGATTCTAAAAATTACTGAAAAAGCTAATGTCTACGGCGATGCGGCCATTGGTATTGTTTCTGCCGTCGGTATTGCAAGCGGGGTCATTCTTGCCAGCTTATCTCACGGCTTTAACGTGGACTTATTCAGTTACCTTTTTGGAAATATTCTCTCTATCACCACCATTGAAGTCATTATTTCCATTGTATTATCTGTTGTTGTTCTCCTTACTTTATATTTTTTCTATTGGGATCTTTTCTCAGCCACTTTCGATGAAGAATATGCCAGAGCCAGCGGCATACAAACCCGGTTTATTCATTTAATCCTCACGATACTTTCAGCCATTACGGTGGTTTTATCCATTAAAGTAGCCGGCGTTTTATTAGTTTCTGCTTTGCTGATTCTTCCAGCAGTTACCGCTCTTCAAGTTGCCAGAGGGTTTAAAATGAGCATGTTCATTGCTGCCTTCTCAGCCTTTTTTTCTGTTATCCTGGGAATTACCTCCTCTTTCTTGTTGGATTTACCGACTGGCGCAACCATCGTCATGGTAAACACCCTATTTTTTCTGCTCGCTTTTGTCTACAAAAAGTTAAATGCTTAAGTTTGCATAATATTAGCAAATATGCTAATATTAAATGGTGAAAAATTACCTTATTCTCTATTACAACGAAAAAGTTGAAAATGAGATGCTGCGTTTACCAAAATGAATGAAAGAGGTAAAAAAATAATGAAACGGTTTCACGATAAATTGAAATTAAAAATGTTAGCCGATCCAGAGGTAAAAAAGGAATACGAGGAATTAAATGAAGAATTTGAATTATTTAGAGAAATGCTCCGTATTCGGTTAGCCTCTGGTAAAACTCAGGCAGAAATTGCTAAAAAGCTCCATACAACCACCTCAGCTATTAGCCGGCTTGAGAATTCTGGTGGACGAAAAAATCATTCCCCTAGTTTATCAACATTAAGAAAATATGCTAAGGCTTTGGGTTATAACCTTAAAATAAAATTCGTCGCAGACAAAAGTGCAGCGTAAAATTTTTACAGTCAATTAACTTGCTCAAACGGAATAACCGTGCAAAAATAAGTGCTTTATACTAATAAGATCATTCAATTAGGGTATTGCTATGAAACAAAACTGGGCAAAATGGTTGGGCACTCTATTTTTTATTGCAATATCCCTCTTAGGCTGCTCTAACCAAAAAGATACCAATCCTTTCTACTCTTCAACTTTTTTACCCCCGCCTGCTGATAGTTTATCACTCAACATTCCTGTTAAAGAACAACGTCCGGTTGCTTACTTTACTACGCTTAAAATATTCGGTGATATGAATGTTAATCTGAAAGCTAACCAGCGTCAGCCGTCATTATTACTGACCGGCGATAGCCGTGATTTAGCCCACGTAAAATCCGCTGTTACAGCAGATGATACATTAAGCATTCGTGTTGATCGAGGTTATCCCAAATATGGACAAATCCATGCAGACATTTCAACAGAATACCTCAATAGCCTGATTTTAAAAAATTTCTCAGGCCGGTTAAAATCAGCACCGCTTAATACTCCTTATTTCAACGCCTCTATAGACGGCTCCGGCTCCGTTTCATTAAGCGGAAAAATCGGCCTTCATCGCCTGAACCTCTCAGGAAGCAGTGTAACAACCATTGAAGGTATTAATAGCCGGCTTCTGAAAATTACAATGCAAGATAACCCCACTGCTGTGATTACCGGCTTTGCACGTCTTAAATCCCTCAAAGCGGAAGGCAGCGGCCATCTTAAACTCTATTGGGTAGACAGCCCTGAGCTGCATGTTGTTCAAACAGGAAAGACCCAGGTTGAACTTGCCGGCGTCTCCGATAAACTCTATGTAACCCTGAGCAGACAAGCGCTCTTCAATGGACGCTATCTAAGAGCAAAAGAAGGATATATAAAAACGACAGATCATTCAATTGCTGAAGTGCAGCTCTTGAAAACCCAAGCTGCGCTAGCCCGCGGTAATAGTACTATCAGTTACTACAATTACCCTAAAAACTCGCCTTTAAAAAGTAATTTCATGGGAAATAACGGGGCTGTTTTGGATATGAATGATCATTAAACTTGAAAATCCCCCGCCTGCGAAGCAGGCGAGAGATTTTTCCTCCTTTCTATTCACTCAACTTTAGCCGCTCCTGCGAGCTATCATCATCTTCTGCTACTCTGTTCTGCGCATATCGCGCTTCCAGAAACTCTTCTCGATGAACCGCAATATTCCTCGGCGCCTCAATACCAATTTCCAGCCCCTTGGCACGAAAACGCCCGATAACAAGACGAACATCTTCACCAATACGAAGTATCTCTCCTTTTTTCAATGAAACAATCTGCATTTATATTCTCCCTGCTCTGATAATATTGTAATTTGTATAAGTCAAAAACCTTACGTTTTTCATCTTCATGATTTCCTCCAAACTAACTATACATCAACATGCCTTTTTCTTTCGAAAACAGCTTTTCCATTATTTCGAAAACTTAAGGGACTAAATTAGTATATTCAGATAAAAGATTCTTTCAATCAAAAAATAATCCACTTTTATATTAATAAAATTAAAAGTAAATTATTTTTAATTAAAAAATATCGTTAAAAAATATTGAATTATTATTAGGCTTTTAGTTTATTTAAAGGCCGTTTTACTGGCCCAGAGGAATCTTGCTAACCTCTCCAGGTATCTCTCTAACCAATCGAGGCAACAAATAGCCTGGCAGCTTTTTTCGCATTTCCTGATACAGCAATAAGGCTTTTTCGGCGGGTAAATCAAAATGTTGTGCACCCTTCACCTTATCCAGCATATGCAAATAATAGGGAAGAATACCGGCTTCAAATAAAGATTCACTGAGTTCGCACAAGATCGCCGGATTGTCATTAACGCCTCGAAGTAAAACGGTCTGATTGAGAACATGAATCCCTTGACTTCTTAAATGCCCCACCCTCACGGCAATTGCATGATCCAACTCACGCGGATGGTTACAATGTACCACTATAACCACCTTCAACCGCGAATGCGCCAGTATACTCACCAATTCTGGCGTTACACGTTCAGGCAGAACAATCGGCATTCGCGTATGGATCCTCAAAATTTTGACCGTTTCAATGGTTTCAATAGCGGTTATCGTTTCCTTCAACAGCTCATCTCGCAGCAGTAAAGGATCACCGCCGCTTAAAATAACCTCTTTGATCGTTTCATCAGCACGAATATATTCCAGCATCGCCGGCAGACCTGTCCGGCCAGAAACATTATGCTTATAATCAAAATGGCGGCGAAAACAGTATCGGCAATTAATAGCACATCCCTCTGCAAGCGTTAAAAGAACCCGTCCATGATATTTATGCAGCAAGCCTTTCACCGGATTGGCCAGAGCCTCACTTAAAGGATCTTCTGTATAACCTCCAATGTCAGCAGTCTCATCAACAACTGGCAGCACTTGTTTCAAAAGAGGATCATCCGGATCACCAGGCTTCATTTTATCAGCGAAACCCTTTGGCACTTTTGTCCTGAAATCCTGATGCGCCAACTCACTCATACCTGCTGACTCAGGAGAAATACCCAAATAATCCAGAAGTGCATCAGGAGACTTAAAACCTTCTGCCAGCAAGGCCTGCCAGGAGGATAAAATGATAGATTCAGATAGCATTGTCACAACAAAATTGATAAACTGCTCATTTTAACAGCTTTACCAGCATTCGTGGAGATAACATGACGATTTATAATACCAATGAGTTAAAAAACGGCATCAAACTGATGATTGACAACGCACCCTGCTCCGTTCTGGAGTGCGAATTTGTTAAACCCGGAAAAGGTCAGGCTTTTACTCGCTTAAAATTTCGAAACCTAAAAACCGGCCGTGTTATCGAACGTACCTACAAGGCTGGCGAAACTTATGAAGGTGCTGACGTTGCAGATAAAGAAATGCAATACCTCTATAATGACGGCGAATTCTGGCATTTTATGGTACCTGATACCTTTGAACAATATTCCGCCGGAGCGGAAGCCGTCGGCGATGCCAAACAATGGCTGAAAGAACAAGATATCTGCATTGTTACCTTATGGAACAACGAACCACTGTTTGTTACACCCCCGAACTTCGTCATTCTGACTATTACAGAAACCGACCCCGGTTTAAAAGGCGACACTTCTGGCGGCGGCGGCAAACCCGCCACACTCGAAACCGGAGCAGTTGTCCGTGTACCGTTGTTCGTACAAACAGGCGAACTGATAAAAGTTGATACACGCGATGGCACCTACGTTTCACGCGCAAAAGAATAATTTTCTACCCTTTCTACAGCAGAGAAGTCCAACCCGCGTGTCTTAATCATGGCTATAGGGTGTTTTATGCCAATAAATAAGGAAATTCTGTCTCTCCCTTTAGAAGGGAAAGACGGAGGGCAGGCAAAGGTCCACTGTTAACACAAAGAGCCAATAACACCTTTTCATTAATGAAATATCAAACCTTTGCAGCTATGATATCAGGTATTTTAAATTGAACTAAATATATGCCTTCTGTCTTTTTATGTACAGACTTATGAGAAAATTCGAATGTAGTTGTTGAGGACTATGTAATTTCGTCTTCATGGATATTGGATAGTACTAGACGAACTCGTGGTTTTTTCTATTTTATTAGGTACAATGTTCTGCAAGCGTTGTGTATTGCAGGAAACAACAATTGGTTTTAATGCTATTTGATTTAACATACTATTGCTAGTTGTTAATTTTATTATCAGTCAGAAAAAAAACGGGTGAAATTATACTGACAAGCTTTTCTTTGTGCATTAAAGTAAGAGAAGAATTAATTTTTTGTTCCAGATGAATTTTATTGGTGTTGTTTGTGCGTTTTAAGATCAAATATGATGCGGTGGTGCTTAACATGATATTTATATTTCAAATAAGAAGAACAAAAAACTCTGCCTATTTTAGCATATTACTCCTATAAAGCTATTTTTTCCCAAACCGAATGCACCTTCTGACAAAAGGACTCACGTCGGAGAAACCTCTTTTTCCGAATTCTTGAGAACATTTCAGGAAAGTTGGGTCTTCTCGAGGTATACTAATTGATGGCCGGATAATATTCTCCTCATCCGGTTCGCTGTGAAAGAAATCAAATTTTATGTGTTGTAATAAAGAAAAGAGGTCATTAGCCTTGCTACTTTTGGAAACGTATTCCTGAAGCTTTGTGAGAAGATAATGAATTTCTTTTAGAAAACCTATTGTGCTTAAAGGTGTCTTATTTTTTGTAGAAGAAACAAAATGCGTTGGAAAATGAATAGACCAATAAGCGTATCTATTACACTCAAGGGAAAAAGTTTGCGGAACCATAATAGTGGGTGAAAAAATCTTTAATCCGTACAAATGAATTAAGTCTTCTTGCATTCCTTTAATAGGAGCAAGTTCGTTGTTTAGTGCAGGTAAAGATGAGGGAGCAACTCCTAATCCTAATACAATAAGGTGTTTTAAAATATCAATAATATTTTGGGAGAAACATAATTCTTGTTGTTCAATATCATCCATAAAAAGATGCCAGAAATGGTCGTAGGCCACTTTGTTGCGCCAATATTCACTGGTTTCCCAAACATGCTGGAAAAGATATCCTTTTAAATTTGCATCCAAGTTAAGCCAATGCTTGGAAAAAAAAATAACCTCAACATTCCATTTTTCAGAAAAACCTGGATGATTGGCAACTTGTTTTAATAATGCCCAGTGATTGTTGAGTTGTTTAGGAATCGGCATATGAATACCGCGTGTTTTGGATAACTTGCGATAGGAAGCAGTATCAGTTAATTTAGGCAAAACAAAGATAGAACGAGCGCCGGCAGTAATGTGCCATATTTCTGGAGCAACATATTTATGAGATGTATTAAGTACTCCCCACAAAGCAAAGATGTAGCCTGGCTTCATTATCGAAAACGGGATAGTTTTTGTTCTTGTTTGAAGAAAGATTTCTAGAGATTTGTTCAACACCATTCCTATCGGTATTCCGCCTTCATTGTAATAAAGTTGTTCTGGTTTCCTAACAGGCTGAGAAGTTTCGGCAATGGGTTCCAATACGCCTTTAGGAGAGGGAATCTGACATTCTCCACTTTTTAAAATGAGGTCGCCATAGCAGTATTTTGCCTTATAAATCGGATACCGGTTTTTATTTTTGAGACTGTCAGTGATCTCATAAAACTCCGGATTAACTTTTTTTACAGCTTCTTTGACATCATCCCATCGTACTTCTTCGAAAGAACGTTCATGGTCCGGCATAATCCTCTCCCTTCAATTAATATAATATTACTGCGCTTTACCTGCATCATCGCGGGAAGCAGCAGTTCCGATGCTGGTTATACTTTCATATAACAGATTTCATTATATAAAAGGATAGCTATTAGTTCAACAATAGCACTCCATGAGGGATCTCCCGAATTTCTTTGTTCTCTCCGCCAACGCCAGCGTCTACTTCTATAGCCACCGGTCTGAAGCTACTCCTACTGCCCACGCCCCGCAGCTTGTCCGCGGGGCCCATGGTGTGGATGCCGCGGACAAGCCGCGGCACGTAGGCAGTTGGTGAAGTGCAGCAATAGGATTAGACTCTCTCAATACTTCAGCGTAGGGCATATAAAAAAATTTAGGGAATGCTTCAGTAGCACTCCCTGAGTCTTCCCCTACAGTTTATCAGAATACCCCTTACCCACCCTTCGGGCACCCTCTCCCTCAAGAGGAGAGGGGAATTTATTGATTAGGGCAGCCTGCGGAGCAGGCGGGGGATTTTTATAAAGAATAACAATTATCAGGAAAGCGAATTACCTGTATGCAGATGAAGATTATTATCTGTTTTACATTCTTCAGAAATGGAAGGCTGACACCATTTTTCTTCTGCAAATGAAAAATGGCTGTAATTAGGCAGACGATTTTTCATAAAACGAAAATTCTGGATCCTGTCAACCAGATTCCGTATCTCCTGAATTGCAGAAGAACCTGAAACTGGCTCTGGTATAAATTGAACACACTCTTCACCATCAGGAGAAGAAGTTCTCTCACAGCTTGTACCAACAGCAGTAATAGCGCAATAATTTCCAATAGATTGACTCGGATAAACTGTGCCGGCTTCTGAAGCAATATTAATTTCAAGACCGAAACTTCGAACCACAGGTAATATCTGTTCTATCCTATCAATTGCCTCAGCGATATCTTTACAGGCAGCATTTCCCTTGAAATAAATAACAATCGAAAACTGCTCAATATCTTCAGGAAGAGAAGAAAAATGTGCGATGTAAAGCGGACTCAATACTTTAATTGCAAGCAAACTCTTATTTGAAAAAAGCACATCCTCAATTACTTTAGCCGTTATCAAGCTGTTCGTTTTATGATAGTGAAGAGGAAGATGAAGTACAATAGGATTTATCTCGTCAATATCTTCATGGCCATTCAATAAATAAAAATACCCATCTTCCTCTTGCACCAATCCAAGCTGTAAAAAACGACGTCTTAGAAAATCTGCGTTCCAGTCTTCAGGAAACTCTTTGACAATCGGCAAATACTGGTCAATAACGTCTTGCTTGGGCTGAATGAGCTGGACAAGTTTATCGTAATCTTCTCTTATGTAAATCATGATCTCTCTTGCTATTAAATTCCATTGTTTAAAGGCAGCGCATACTCGCTCCTTGATAGCACTAATCAAATTATCGTCATCGTGAGATATCTCTCCAATAACGTTTCATCCATTCTTATTCTACTGTTACCGACTTCGCCAAATTGCGCGGCTGATCCACATCTGTACCCTTAAGCACAGCTACGTGATAAGCCAGCAGTTGCAGCGGAATGGTATAAGCGATAGGCGCAATGAGCCTGTCCAGCTTGGGCAGACGGATAATCTGCATCATGGCATCCTCTTCAAGACTGCTGGATTCATCAGTAAAAACATACAGTTTTCCGCCTCTCGCTTTGACTTCTTCCAGATTGGATTTCACTTTAGCCAATAATTCATCATTGGCTGCCACCGCGATAACAGGCATATTCTTATCAACTAATGCCAAAGGCCCGTGTTTCAACTCACCGGCAGGATAAGCTTCAGCATGGATATAAGAAATTTCCTTTAATTTCAAAGCACCTTCAAGAGCAACAGGAAAATGAAACCCGCGTCCTAAAAACAGCGCATGTTTTTTATCAGCAAAAGACTGGGCAATATGCTGGATTTTCTCATCCAGCTCCAGTATATGCTGGCAGACAAAAGGTAATTTCTTTAATACAGTAATATTCTCCGCATACTGGTTAGCATGTTCATCTGAAATGCTGCGAACCTTTGCAAACAACATCGCCAGCATTAAAAAAGCGGTCAACTGTGTGGTAAATGCTTTCGTGGAAGCCACGCCGATCTCCACACCAGCATGTGTCATCAAAATTCCTTCCGACTCACGAACCAAAGAGCTTCCAGGAACATTACAAATTGCAAGAAACCCAAGATACCCCATGCTCTTTGCCTGCCTAAGCGCTGCTAAAGTATCCGCTGTTTCCCCTGACTGAGAAACCGTAATAAATAGCGTATTAGGCTGCACAACAACCTTGCGGTAACGAAACTCGCTCGCTATTTCTACCTGACACGGAATACCTGCCAATTCCTCAAACCAATAGCGGGCCACTAAACCAGCATGGTAACTGGTACCACAGGCAACAATTTGAATAGTTTGGGTTTTTTCCAGTAAAAGCTGGGATTGATGTCCCAAAATTTCATTGAGCACGTGCGTTTTCCCAAGCCGTCCTTCCAAAGTTTTACGGATCATTTCCGGTTGTTCATGAATTTCTTTCAACATAAAATGCCGGTAGCTGCCCTTACTGGCTGCGTCTCCCGCCCATGAAGAAACCTGAACCTCTCTTTCAACCAACTGGCCATCTTTATCCAGAATATTGATTTCATCCCGAGTCAGTACGGCGGTATCGCCTTCTTCAAGAGAAATAAACCGCTGGGCTGATGGAAGGAAAGCCAAAGGATCGGAAGCAATAAATCGTTCGCCCAAACCAATCCCAACCACCAGAGGACAACCCTGTCTCACCAGGCCGATTTTCCCAGGATAATCCTTACTGATGACAGCCAAGGCAAAAGCACCGCTCATCTCCCGGGCTGCGTGGGTAATTGCCATCAACAAGTCATGCGTTTTAGAAAGATGATAGTGAATAAGATGCGCTGCTGTTTCTGTATCAGTTTCCGATTCGAAAGTATAATTCAGTTTTTCCAGTTTATCACGCAGCTCCCGATGATTTTCAATAATGCCGTTGTGCACAACAGCCAATGTTTCACCGGACATCAAAGGATGTGCATTACGTTCAGCCGGCATGCCGTGAGTAGCCCAACGCGTATGTGCAATGCCGCAGAAGCCATGAATCGCATTTTTTTCAAGCGCTGCTTCCAAATCCCGTACTTTTCCAAGCGCACGAACACGCTGAATAGCATGTTCTTCGCCTAAAATACACATACCCGCTGAATCGTAGCCGCGGTATTCCAGTTTCTTTAATCCATCCAGCAAAACGGATGCCACATTACGTTCCGCAATAACACCTACAATACCGCACATCGAAAGCCTCAGACTAAATTAAACCTATAAAAATCAAGCATTATACCATACTTTGCTAAGAGAAAGACCGTTTATCAACTAACGATCCTGGGTTATCAAATGAACTTCTTTCGACTAGTTGATTGGATATCTGCCGTTCAGAAAGAAGCGGGAAGAAAGACAAAGTAGACAACACAATCTGGGTCGAAGACCTTGGATCATCCGGCAGCTTACCAAGCATACGCCAGGCTTCGGTAATGAACTCGGGAACATCAATGTTATGGTGATAAGCTGTCAATATAGCTGCCTGCAAATACTGCCTTGCATTTTCAGCATGAGTACTTTCAAGATGTTGTTTATAAAGTTCATATTCCATTACTCCTAATTCATGCTGGGTAAAGAATTTTGAATAGCAAATATTATCGCTGGCCAGAGTCATGTCCATGCCGCCTAAAATCTGAAGTGTTTCCGTAAAATATCTTCTTGCTTCATCATTATTACCTATACGAGCATACAAGTCTCCTAATGAGGAACTGATGGCAACAATGAATTCCTGTTCACCCAGGAACGTATAGAGAAGCAACACATTTTTAAGGTTGTTAATAGCATCGCAAATAGTTTGAGGGGTTCCTGCGCGCGATTTTCCGAGTTCAAAGAGTTGAAATGCAGTCTCGTATAGTTTGTCTTTAGATTCAAGAATCCGTTCATTATCTCCGGCAGCGATTAATTGAAATTTTTCTTTTAGCTCAATGGCTTTTCTCAAGTGAGCAATTGCTAAAGAATAATCCGGAGTCTCCATATAAAGGTTGAATAAATCTAAATTTATTTCGATTATCTTCGCTACGCCTCTTTCTCCAAATTTTTCAAATATTGCAATAGCATTTTTATAACATACAATAGCTCTACTGTAGTTGGGTTGAGGGCTATTTTCATAATAACCACCCAGATCAGCTAGTGTTTCAGCCTTCTTGAAAAGAACGTGAGAAGGTGTTTCAGTAGTGGCATCTGAGAAAGCAGTCATTGTTATTTTATTTTTCATAAAAATTCCTATAGATCGGTTGAATATTTTCTGATCTTAATGTATAAATAACATCATCTAAAAGGCATGGATTATACAGACAGTATTCTTTTAATTCAACTGATTACCATTAACCTGAAACTTGAAAAAAACCAAAACGGAGTAAACTCCCTATAAGTTATCTTTATAGGGAGTGTGTTCCGTGGCTTGCAGGCAGTAGGCAGCCACAGCACGTAGACAGTAGGTGAAGTGCAGCACATACAATTTAGATCTCCTCAACACTTCAACATAGGGCATATAAAAAAATTTAGGGGATGCTTCAGTTAAATACGCTATTGAAAACCTCAAACATCACAGGTAAACTCAAAATTTGAAATATTATGAGGAATGTTGTATGGGCTGGGCACAGCTTTTGTTGTTAATATTGGCTGGATTAGTGATATGGTTTCTGTTTAGGACTATCCGCACGCGTCCGCAGCTTTTTTCCAAAGAAAACTTGAGCAAAAGTTTCAGCACCATGGGTATCCTTGCATTAATCCTCATTGCTTTTGTCGCTTTCTGTATATTTTTAATTCGGAACACATAGTCTATGAATATTCCCGCACATCAGACTTTATCTTACTTACCAAAATTTTCACAGCTAGATATTGAAAAAATTCCTCAGCAGCTTTCTGAAACATTCAAGAAGCATTTACAACAGTTGGAACAGATTTTGTTGGATGCAAAAGGCCATTATACTTGGGAAAATCTCATTTATCCGCTAGATTTGATGGGTGATGAATGGCACAAGCTGATTGGCCCGCTGGGGCACTTAAACAGTGTTAAAAACACAGAAAACGTCCGCAAAAGTTATACAGCCTGTTTACCCATACTGGCAGAATATGGTCTTGCTTTCGGCCAGCATAAAAAACTCTTTGAGGCAGTAAAAGCCTTACATGATTCTCCTGTCTACGCGGAATTAAGCAGCGCACGGAAAAAGATTATTGATGACTATTTATTGGACTTCAAGCTCTCCGGTATTGATCTCAATGAAATGGATAGAAAAACTTTCGAATCAATTCAAAAGAAGCTTTCCGAATGCAGCAACCGTTTTGAAAATAATCTTCTTGATGCAACACAAGCCTGGAAAAAGCCTATTACCGATGAAAATTTACTTTCCGGACTACCTGAACATAGCAAAAATGCAGCAGCCAAATTGGCCAAAGAACAAAATATAACAGGGTGGATATTGACGCTTGAGCCGCCCAGCTATCATGCTATCATGACGTATGCAGACAATCGTACATTAAGGGAAGAAGCTTATCGTCATTATGTTACAAGAGCTTCTGCATTAAGCCCCAGCGGAAAAACCTGGGATAATAGTCTTGTGATGGAAGATATTCTTAAACTACGCGATCAAGAGGCTAAACTTTTAGGATATGCCAATTATGCAGAACTTTCTTTGGTGAAAAAAACGGCTAAGATTCCATCGAAAGTTTTCGACTTTTTGAATGATTTAGTGAAAAAAGCCAGAAAACAAGCCGAAGAAGAATATGCCAGACTTCAAGATTTTGCCGCCAAACAATACCATATTGAAAAACTTGAACCTTGGGATATTGCTTACGTTAGCGAAAAATTGTTCGAAGCCACCTATGCCATTTCCGAAGAAATGCTTCGTCCTTATTTTCCGCATTCTGTCGTACTGGAAGGATTATTTACCATTGCAGGCAAACTTTATGGTATTCGTTTTGAGCCGGTAACGGGTGTAGACACGTGGGATCCTCACGTTCAATTTTACCAGGTTTACGACGAAACCCATCAACTCAGAGGCCAAGTCTATATTGACCTGTATGCCAGACTGCAAAAAAGAGGCGGCGCATGGATGGATAATTGCCTTAACAAGATTTGTTTAGATCGCGCATCACCTGACGGATGGCAAACACCCACAGCTTATCTGAACTGTAATTTTCCGGCACCCATTGATAAAGATAAACCTTCTCTTCTCTCGCATACCGAAGTCATTACATTGTTTCATGAGTTTGGACACGTGCTGCATCATATACTGACACGAGTAGAAGACGCTTCTGCTGCAGGAATTGAAGGAGTGGAATGGGATGCGGTCGAATTTCCCAGCCAATTTTTTGAAAACTGGTGCTGGCATGCTGAATCACTGAATTTAATCTCAAAACATATTGACACCCAAAAACCGATTTCAGAAGCAATCATCAAGAAAATGCTGGACGCCAAAAACTTCAACTCAGCCATGTACCTTTTAAGGCAATTGGAGTTATCGCTTTTCGATTTTCATATTCACGCCGAATACGATCCAGAACAGACGAATCAAATTCAACAAACATTAGATGATATACGGCGAAATATCAGTGTAACACCCATTGCATCTTATAACCGTTTCCAACATGGTTTTTCGCACATTTTTGCCGGAGGTTACGGTGCGGGCTATTATAGTTATCTATGGTCAGAAGTATTATCCAGCGATGCTTTTGCTTCTTTCGAAGAAAATGGGCTTTTTGACAAAACAACCGGCCGAAAATTTCTTCATGAAGTTTTGGAAGTCGGTAGTTCCCGACCAGCAATGGACAGCTTTCTTGCTTTTCGTGGAAAACCACCTTCCATTGACTCGCTCCTGAAACATTTGGGCATTCATGTGTAAGCCAAAGACTTTTACCGTTATCGGATGCGGAAAACTTGGGAAAACCATAGCCAAACTCCTCATGCAAAATGGACTAGAGCTTCGCGGTATTTATAATCATACTCAAGAAGGCTGTCTCAAAGCACAGCAATATCTTAATCTGCCGGATGAAAAAATTTTTACGGATATCCATACTCTTCCGAAAGCCGACGCAATACTGATCACTGTACCTGATGATGTCATTGAATCAACCGCTAAAAAACTACCTGACAGCAAAAAGCACAGTATCGTTATCCATTTCAGCGGAGCAAAAACACTTTCTGTTTTAGAACCTGCCCGTAAAAAAGGTTATCAAATTGCTTCGCTTCATCCTGTGAAAAGCTTTTCACATCCTGATCTTGCCGTTCAAAATTTTCCAGGAACACTGTGCGGATTTTCAGGCAACAACGACGCCTATACCATTGTTTCAAAGCTGTTCTCCAATACAGGCGCTCAACTGTTTAAAATTGCCGATGACGATAAAACTTTGTATCACGCTGCCTGCTGTTTCGCAGCAAACTACAGTGTCGTTATCGCTTTCGCTGCAGAAAAATTACTGGAACGTACTGGTATTGATCGTGAAACTGCTAATCAAATCGTTTTAAATCTCCTTTCCGGTACCATTCAGAATATTCAGTCTCTCGGTATCGAAAAAAGTCTCACAGGCCCTATTCAAAGACGCGATCATTCAACGATAGCAGCACATATAGATGTACTTGCTGCTAAAGGAGAGAAATTTTTAGAACTTTATAAAGCCGCAGAAAAAGTAGCCTGTGATATGCTCGAGTAACTCCGAAAAGTGTACTACTATTGTTATGTCCACCTACTGCTTATTATCATAACCTAAAAGAAATACTTATTAAGTACCTCCGCAATTTTTCCGTCAAGCACCCCAGCTTCTTTAAGTTTTTCGATAACTTCCGCACGTCCTTCTGTGCGTCCTTCTGTGCGTCCTTCTGCGCGACCTTCTGCACGCCCTTCTTTAACCCCAATTTCAAGACCCGCCTCTCGGCCTTTTTCAAGACCTATCTCACGACCTGCCTCAAACCCTTGATTAAAACCTACGTCCAATGAACCTTCAATGAGCGTCCTTTGAGTACTGACCGCATCCCAATAGGCAGAATAGGAAACCAGTTCTTTTGGTGTATAAGCGGCTTCCTGAGCAAGTGCCAAGGCCTCTGCAATTTCAGGAACAGCTTCTAATTCACTATCTGCTTCTCGTGTCTTTTCATCAATTTCTGACATAAAGCGAAGCCATAATACAGAAAGCCGTTTATCCTGAAGCGTTACAGGTTTAAATTTACGCAGCTCCACAAGCACCAATTGAATGTCATCCAATGTTTTTTCATGGTTTTTGATATTCATCATTTTGTAATGATGGTACCATTCAGAATCGTCGCTAGAAAAGTTGTGGGCAAGCAAAGCAAGACCATAAACCTGCTGAAGTTCTTTATAGGCTTCACCCCGATTTAGCTGCCTGACATAAGCTGCACTCGCATTAAATAAAACACGTTCCAAAAATGCGGGAACCCACTGTATCTGCATTTCCACAATGAATGTACGGCCTTTTTGATCACAGCATTTAACGTCTACAATTGTTGTTTTGAACGCAGGCAGTTCTGGTATTTGTTCAGGGCTTAAATACTCTAAAGATTCTATTCTTGCATCAATGGGAAGAGGTAAAAGGGCATTCAAAAAACTTTTCAGTAAATGCGGCTGATTACCAAAAATTTTCTTAAATACAATATCACTTTTTGGATCTAAATAACGCGGCATAGGCGGCTCCTGTTGAACTTAATTAATCAAAAACGAATATTAAAACTTACACCTTGTTAATATTCGTTTTCATTCTAACACTCGTAGTATTTACATTACAACCAATACACAAAAATAAACAAAAATAGCCACACAACGTCAACAAAGTGCCAATACCAAGCGACAGCTTCAAAGGCAAAATGACGTTCTGGGGTAAAATGCCCGCGGAGGCACCGTCCCAAAATGACAATCAGCATAATGGTTCCAATGGTAACATGCGCACCGTGAAAACCCGTTAACATAAAGAACGTTGTACCGTAAATACCAGCCTGCAAAGTTAAACCCATTCTCGTATAAGCTTCATGATATTCATAAGCCTGACAACATAAAAAGAGAATACCTAAACAGATGGTAAGCACCATCCCAACAACAAGCTGCTTGCGCTTCTTAAGTTTTAAAGCCCAGTGAGCCCAGGTAATCGTCACGCCGCTGGTTAATAGAAGCAATGTATTAATAGCAGCAAGACCCCATGCTCCCATGCCTTCTTTAGCACCTATAAATCTAAGGTTATTGGGGTTTTTAATCAATGGCCAAATGGCTTTAAAATCAGGCCAGACCAAATAATGTGTGGATAAATGCTGTGTTTCTCCGCCCAAAACAGGCAAAATTCCCCATCGTGCGAAAAATAACGCCCCAAAAAAAGCGCCAAAAAAACAGACTTCTGAGAAAATGAACCAGACCATCCCCCAGCGGAACGAACGATCCACCTGCTCATCGTAAAACCCTTTCTGGTTCTCATAAATTACTGTGCCAAACCACCCGCACATCATAAAAACCAATAATGCAAACCCAAGAAAAAGAAGATAAGGACCATACCAATGGTAATGCAGCCAGGAAGCCGTACCAAACAACATTGTAAATAATGCAATGGATCCCAAAATAGGCCAATGAGTAGGCGAAGGTAAATAATAATTACCGTGTTGAGACATTTGTTTCTCCAGTGTTTACCCTGTCGGTAACATCAAATAAAGTGTAAGCCAGAGTCAATGTATGAATATTCTCTGGCAATTGCGGATCTAGATGAAATAAAAGCGGCATGTGCATTGCCTCATGCGCTTTCAACGTCTGATGAGTAAAACAAAAACATTCAATTTTTTTAAAATATTTTGCTGCTATCCCCGGCGTAATGCTAGGAATAGCCTGTACAACCATTGTATGGTCGCTGTCGTTCTGAATAAAGAAAGCCAGCTTTTTGTCTTCTCCAGGATGTACCGTTACTTTTTTTATTTCAGGGTAAAATTTCCACGGCAGGCTTTCATTTTTTGTTGTCAGAAATTCAACAACAACTTCACGGCTTTTATCCATTTTATCTGAAGTTTGAGCAGAATACGTACCTGGCTTTAATTCAGGTTTGCCGTTGATGCCTAACTGACTGCATAAAGTATTGTAAAGCGGCACTAAGGCAAACGCAAAACCAAACATCAGAATTGCTGCGCCTGCCAGAATGAATGGAAGACGCCTCTTAGACAATTGTATCATCTCTCAATCTAGTCCTCAATTTTTGGAGGTGTTGCAAAGCTATGGTAAGGCGGCGGTGAACTTAACGTCCATTCAAGACCATGAGCACCCTCCCATACCTGACCAGAAGCAGGCTTTCCGCGGCGAATCGTCGTAATGACATTGTATAACATAATTAATTGCGAAAAACCGAAGATAAAAGCACCAACACTAGCAACCATGTTAAAATCGGCAAACTGCAGTGCGTAATCGGGTATGCGGCGCGGCATTCCTGCCAAACCCAAAAAATGCATGGGGAAAAAGGTGATATTGACTGAAATGGCTGTCAGCCAAAAATGCCATTTACCTAGTGTTTCGTTATACATTCGCCCGCACCATTTCGGCAGCCAGTAATACGTACCAGCCATCAAGCCAAACACAGCGCCGGGAACCAGGACATAATGGAAATGCGCGACAACAAAATAAGTATCCTGATATTGATAATCGGCCGGTACAAGCGCCAGCATGACGCCGGTAAAACCGCCCATGGTAAAAAGGAAAAGAAAACCGACAGCAAACAACATGGGCGTTTCAAATGTAAGCGACCCTTTAAACATGGTGGTTACCCAGTTAAATACTTTTACACCCGTAGGCACAGCAATTAACATGGTTGAATACATAAAGAAAAGTTCTGCCCCCAATGTCAGTCCAGTAGTAAACATGTGGTGTGCCCAGACAATTAAAGATAAAAAGGCAATAGCAGCAGTTGCATACACCATGCAATTATAACCGAACAGTTTCTTTCGGCTAAATGTAGGTATCACTTCAGAAATAACCCCAAAAGCTGGAAGAATTAATACATAAACTTCCGGATGGCCAAAAAACCAGAAAACATGCTGATACAAAATTGGATCACCGCCGCCTGCAGCATCAAAAAAGCTGGTACCAAAATTCCGGTCAGTTAACATCATGGTTACTGCACCAGCCAGCACAGGCATAATCAGAATCAGAAGAAATGCCGTAATCAGCCATGTCCACACAAAAATCGGCATTTTCATCAGCGTCATTCCAGGTGCCCGCATATTAAGAATGGTCGCAATGATGTTAATAGCTCCCATAATCGAAGAAATTCCCATCATATGCACCGCAAAGATTAAAAAATCCGTACTAGGCGGAGCATAAGTGGTTGATAAAGGTGCATACAATGTCCAGCCAAAATTAGGTCCGCCCCCTTGCATTAACAAGGTACTGGACAATAAGGTAAAAGCAAAAGGCAGCAGCCAGAAACTCCAGTTATTCAACCGGGGTAAAGCCATATCTGGAGCACCAACCATCATGGGGATCTGCCAGTTAGCCATACCGACGAATGCCGGCATGATAACTCCGAACACCATAATTAATCCGTGCATCGTGGTTAGCGTATTGAAAAAATTCGGATCAACAAATTTTAATCCCGGCTGAAAAAGCTCAGCGCGGATAATCAGTGCCATCGAACCGCCGACAAAAAACATGATAAAACTCAGCCAAAGGTATAAAGTACCAATGTCTTTGTGATTGGTGGTAAAAAGCCAGCGGGAACAATAACCGACAATACCTTTACGGCGCGGATAACCTAAACGGCTATGGCTGTCATGGCGAGAATCATCTGAAGAAACGGTATGGTCTAATGCTTCGCTCATGGTTTAACCTCCTCTTTAGGCGTAACGAGTTTTTCATTATCTGGATTATTTTTTGTACTGGCAGCAGCGTTGTCCAGAGCAGCATCTTCTGCCTTGCCAAGACGAACTGCTGTAACATCGGCAGGCTGGACAACATCGCCTGTATTGTTACCCCAGGCATTTCTCTCATAAGTAACGATGGCAGCAATTTCCTTATCACTCAACTGCTCAGCAAAAGCCTGCATGGCTGTACCAGGCACCCCATTAAGTATCATTTTTATGTGCCGCGAGATAGGTCTTCCTACAGCAACAGAACTGCCCTTCAAAGCAGGAAACACCGGCGGCATGCCTGTCCCATCAGCACGGTGACAGACTAAACAATATTTTTCATATTGAACCTTGCCAAGGGCACCTAATGCCTGCGCTGTCATCGGTGCCTCTATTTCTTTCTCAGAAGCTTTAACAATAGGTGTTGACGAAGGTTTGCTTTTAGCCTCAGCCGCAGCCCTTACTCCAACCTTAGGTTGAGCAGCAGCCCATTCTTCAAACGCTTTTTCAGAAACGGCTTTAACCACTATCGGCATAAACCCATGGTTAACACCGCATAATTCTGCACATTGGCCCCGATAAATACCAGGTTTATCAATAACGACCCAAGACTCATGGATAAACCCGGGAATCGCATCACGTTTTATGCCTAAATCTGGCACCCACCATGAATGAATAACATCATTAGCTGTTACAAGAAACCGAATTTTCTGGTGAACTGGAACTACCAGCGGGTTATCTACTTCCAATAAATACCATTGATTTTTTTTAGCATTCTGATAAATCTGGTCAAACGGCGTTGAAAGGTTACTGAAAAACCGAATACCCTGATCCAGATATTCATATTGCCATTTCCACTGATACCCTGTAATTTTAATTGTCAAATCTGACATGCGTGTATCTTCCATTCTCTCCAGAACACGCGTTGCTGGTATCGCCATGGCAATCAATAAAATAAATGGGATAATGGTCCATATAATTTCAAGCTTCGTATTTTCATGGAACTTGGCGGCCTTTGCTCCTTTTGATTTACGATGATGAATTATGGCATAAATTAATGCTCCGTAAACGACAACAGCAATCCCTACACATACCCAGATAACAAACATGTGCAAATCGAAAATGTCGCGGCTGATAGGGGAAACACCCTTCGGCATGTTTAATGTCCACTCAGCCCACGCATGATTACCAAATATCAGGGTAAATGACAGGAGTATTAAAAACAGGAGCTTTTTTGTTATTTTTACCACAATGAGTAATCCCCTTCAGTACTTTGTTCAACCATATATTTCAAGGCAGCAATCACTTCCTGTGTCGAGCAATGTTTACATCCCCCGTTTTTTGGATGATGTGGTCCATTAATGGTATTAGCCATTAGCCTATCAAGCCCATCTTTCTGCAAAATAGCAGACCAGACTTTTTTATCACCTGTTTTAGGCGCGCCGAGTTTACCTTCAGCATGACAGACTGCACAGTTTTCCTGGTAGATCACTTTACCATCCAAGGCAGCCTGTTTTATCGTATCCGCTTTCAAATCATGCCACTGAGCACGGCTCAACGAAGCATCCAATAAATAATCAACGGCTGCAATCACATCGTCATCCGAACAGGTTACGCAAGCGCCTTTTGGCGGCATACTGTTATACCCGTTAATGGCATGCCGATAAAGTGCGTGAACGCCCACTTCCTGCAGCCGCAAATACCAATTATGTCCATCTCCAATCACAGGAGCACCTACTTCTCCCTGTTTATGACAAGTGGAACAGGCTTTAACATACACCTGTTTTCCCCATTTTTCCGGATCGCGGTATTCGATGGGAGAAACACCCCTTGGATCAGGTGTAGCCACTGTCTTCAAATAAACAGCAATAGCCATTCTATCTGATGCTGTAAGATATTGCAGGCTGTCATGATTAACCTCAGCCATCGGCCCCTGAACAGTCCCTGCCTGATTAATGAGTTCATTTTCTGAAAAAACATCGGCTACTTCCTTAAGCGAAGCAGACTTAAGACCATACTTGGTGATATTGGGCGCCCAATAACCGTCAATAAATGTACCTGTCAAATAATATTTGTTTTTAGGCGCACCTAACGGGTTCAACGGCGTATGACACATACTGCAATGCCCTAAACCTTGTACCAAATAGGCGCCGCGGTTCCACTCCTTCGAACGCTCAGGATCATGTTGGAAAGGTTCTTTCTCAGGATAGAAAAACAGGAGGTTCCAGCCAAACAAAGCATATCTTGCCCCTGGAACATTAAAAGGAAACGGCAAATCCCTGTTCTTTTGATTCACTGACGGGATATGCTTTAAATAGGCATAAATAGCGCTTAAATCATCATCACTGACTTTAGAAAAATAAATATAAGGAAATACAGGGAAGTAGAACCCGCCGGCCGGCCGCTTTCCGTCGCGCATGGCCTCGATAAATTCCTGCTCAGTCCAAGTACCGATACCATATTCTTTATCAAAAGTAATATTCGGGGAGTAAAAAGTACCAAAAGGCGTATTAATTGACAGTCCTCCGGCAAAAGCTTTTCCCCCATGCTCAGCATCCGTATGACAAGCGATACAATCCCCGATTTTAGCAAGGTATTCTCCCTTACGAATTAACGCAGCCTCGTCTCCCGTACCATAATCCACATCTGGATAAGTCGGATACATCCCTCCAAACAAAGACTCTTCTTTTGATTTAGGATAAAAAGCCCAGGCATTTGCTGTAATTGAACAGGCCACTCCTAAAAGGACTATTTTTCTTAAAATACTAAGCCGTCTCGCCGCTGAAGAGCGTTTCATTATGTCATAACCTTTTTTAAATAAAAATTGGGGCTATTTTATGATTTTTTTGCCCATCCTGCAAGCACACCTTTCAACGCAGCTTCAGCGTTGCCAATCCCAGAAGAACCAGTACTACTGTTACGATCCAGAAACGGGCAATCACCTTTGGCTCAGGGATACCCTGTAATTCAAAATGGTGATGCAGCGGTGCCATACGAAAAAGCCGTTTGCCATGAGTCGCCTTAAAAAATCCGACTTGCAAAATTACTGAAAGCGTCTCAGCGACGAAAACCCCGCCCATGATAAATAACACAAGCTCCTGACGGAGCAGCACAGCAATAATACCTAAAGCGGCTCCCAATCCCAATGATCCGACATCCCCCATGAAAACTTGAGCCGGATAAGCATTGAACCAGAGAAACCCCAAACCTGCACCTACGATAGCACTGCAAAATACAGTAATTTCGGCAGTATGCGGCAAATAAGGAATTGCCAGATAATTGGCATAAACAACATTACTGGAAGCGTAGCCAAAAATGCCCAATGCACCAGCCACCATTACTGTCGGCATAATGGCCAAACCATCCAGCCCATCCGTTAGGTTTACAGCATTACTGGTGCCAACAATAACGAAATAAACCAAAAAGGGAAAGAACCACCCCAAATTCAGATGCCAGTTTTTAAAAAAAGGAATCACCAATTCCGTTCCGCCAATATCTGGTGCATTGATATAAAGATAAACCGCCGCCAGGATTCCTATCAGGGATTGCCAGAAATACTTCCACCTGGCTGGCAGGCCTTTACTGTTTTTCAACACAAGTTTACGATAATCATCCACCCATCCAACTGCGCCAAAAGCCAGCATCACTCCCAAACAAATCCACAAGTAAAGGTTACCAAGGTTACCTAAAAGCAAACAGCTTATTGTGATAGAAAGTAATATTAAAGCCCCTCCCATAGTAGGAGTGCCCGATTTAGACAAATGGGATTTCGGCCCATCCTCCCGAATAGATTGGCCAATCTGCATACGCGCAAGCCAGCGAATCAGCCAAGGACCAGCCAATAAGGAAACGAGAAGCGCGAGTAATGCCGCCATAATAGAACGGAAAGTCAAGTATTGAAAAACACGCAGACCATGAAAATGGGCTTGAAAAAGATGAGCTAACCAATAAAACATGAAAATTTCTCTTAATAAATTATACTTAATAAAACTTAAACATCATACTGTCATTGCGAGCCGAAGGCGAAGCAATCCAGGTCGAAGCTTGAATGGAACATCCGAACTGGATTGCCGCGACCTGCTTCGCTGCACTTGCAGGTCTCGCAATGACGCGGACAAAAAAACACTCCTCACAATGATAACGAAACAGAATGCTGCGTTCGTACTATTTTATATCGGAAAATAACGTAATTGCATCAACCACATTTTCCATATGAGAAGATCGTGATCCTTTAACCAAAACCGTTACATCAGAAGCCAGGCGGTCTTTCAGTGCTTCAAGCAATGAAAAATGATCCTCAAAATGCCGGCTGAATCCTTTATCCCCGAAAGACTCGCTTGCATAACGGCTGGCTGAGCCGCAGGTAAACAGTCCATCTAATCCAGATAACCCTGCATTTTTCCCAATTAAACGATGATGAGCTTCTGTCCAATCGCCTAGTTCAGCCAAATCACCCAGCACCAGAAAACGCTTGCCTGAAAACTTTGACAAGACTTCGATAGCCGCATCCACTGAACTTAAATTCGCATTATAAGTATCATCAATAATACGAGAACCAGCAATACCCGTCTTGAAAGTCATGCGGCCAGAAATCCCTGTTGCTTTACGCAAACCTGAAGCAATCTCATCTAGTGAAAGGTTAAATGTTAAACCTATTGCTGCCGCGGCTAAAGCATTCATTACATTATGCCTGCCGGCAAAAGGCAATTGTACAGAGACTGAACCTTGAGGCGTCTTAAGTGAAAATGAAGCCTGCATTTGGTGATCAAACTTGATTGTCTCTGCAGAGACATCTGCCTCTGGGCCTAAGCCAAACGTCAACGCCTGACACCTGGAAAGATTCGCTTTCCAAAGATCAGCAAAGTTGTCATCCCGATTATAAATTGCCCATCCGTCATTGGGTAAACCTTCAAAAATCTCACTTTTGGCCAGAAAAATGGCTTCAAGACTTCCAAAAACACCGATATGTGCAGGAGCAACATTGGTTATCAACGCCGTTTTAGGCTGCACCAATTTTACGTTGGAACGAATTTCACCTGGATGGTTGGCACCTAATTCAAATACAGCTGCCTCGTTATTCTGTTTACAATTCAATACGGATAAAGGTGCACCCAAATGATTATTAAGATTTCCTGGGGTAGAATAAACACGATAGCGCTCTCCAAGAATAGAAGCCGTCATCTGTTTTGTCGTTGTTTTTCCGCAGCTTCCCGTTAAAGCGGCAACAGGCAATGTTAATGTTTCGCGGTAATATAACGCCAAATCATAAAGCGCTTTTTGTGTATCCTCCACATAAATAAGCGGCTGATTATCTTGACAAGAATCTGGCTGATGAGAGACTACTGCAGCGCAAGCACCATTATCAAAAGCTTGTTTAACAAAATCATGACCGTCAAATCTTTCACCTATTATGGCAATGAACAATTCCCCAGGATTGAGTTTACGGCTATCAATACTCACCCCTGTCCAGTTCAATATATTCAGTGCCTCTATTAATTTCATCGTCGCTCAATCTCAATATTTTCTTCACGACCCGCAGTAAAAGTTTCTTCTGCTGCCATAGGTTTTCTATTATGGTCCATAAGGATACCATCCAAATCTTCTGTCAACTGTCTTGCTGTTCTCAGCATCATTTCATAATGTTTCAAACCTTCATCTTCATTAGCTAACTTTCTCAAAAATAACGTTAATCCACAGCACGAAAAAGCGCCAATATTCTGCATATCAAACGTACCCGGCTCAGTAGCAGAAGCCAAACTGAACAAAATACCTTTTTGAATATTGGGTTCCTGATAGCGATGAAATATGCTCATTTCTCCATAACGTAATCCAGCACTCAACAAAGCCTGAAGCAATTCATACCCTGTAAAGGACTGTCCTTCTTTTGCCATAACATACAACGCAGAGATATGTTCCGAATATTTCTCCGATCCACGATTATTGGAATTGGTCGGACGACTATCAGGATGGTTATTCTGAGAATCACCTTTATAAACAACAGAAAACTCAGGGATCTCTATCTTAGGCTCTTCATTTGTCTTATTAACAACAGTCTTTTTCCTGACAGCGATAATAGCATCCCCGCCCAAATCATCCAGAAAATCATTACCGACAAAAGGCTGGCTGACATCATGAACTGTCTTGCGCAAACGCTTTTGCATTACATAACCAATACCCAAAGCAATAGCTGCTAAACCAGCCAAGATTGCCGCAATTACCCCTATATATTGCATTTCCTCTACCCCGCTCTACAACAAAACCATTGGCGCATTTTAACCCAAGACAACTTTTTGTTAAATAAGCCAAGGCAAGATTTTTACTTGTTTGAACGTGTCCCTGATTTGTTTTTTTATAGCTATTATAATATCCATTAATTAATAAATTGAATTATAATATATACTATGATATCCATTATCACACCAAATGAAATGGTAAAACATTTGGCATTAAGAGCAAAATTTAAAAGGCTGTCTTTAAACATGAGTCAAAAAACCCTCTCGGAACGTTCTGGTGTCAGTTATGGTGTTTTGAAAAAGTTTGAGCAAACTGGGCAAATCTCTCTTAAATCACTATTAAAAATTGCTTTAAGCCTTGGCACATTAGAAGACTTTTACGACTTGTTTGCTTTCAAAAAACCTGAAGAAGCCATTTCTTTCGATGATCTCCTCAAGGATAACAGCAGGAAAAGAGGCAGAAAATGAAATTAATGGAAGGAATGAGCAGATGAAGCTGCTGTATCAAAAACACAGAACAAAAGGATCGATGAAAGCCTAAATGCTATTGCGAAGCACTTTGCCATTAAGCAGCAGAAACATTGATAGCAACCTCAAAATTGTCTGAAATAGCACTTTTAGTCTAATTAAAATACAATTTTGAGAGTAAGTTAACACACCTAAATACGCAAGACTCACTACGTTTAAAAACCTCCGTTTCTGTAAACCTCCAGAGTTCCTTCGTTTAACGAAAGAACTCTGGATTAAGTGTTTACTCCTGATCTGCGGGCAAGCCGCAGGACGTAGGCATTAGTGGAAGCCTCAGTATAACTGTGCTACCGGTAACTGACTCCTGTTTCTTGCATACCTTTTTCTACATTCTCCAAATCGTCTCGAACCTGGTCAAGAGCAGCTTCACGCTCTCGATGAGTCATCGTATTATCACTCTCTATCTTTTGTACCTCATTACTCATCCCTTTCAGGCGATCTTTAAAATAGTCTGCCTCAGTCAAACCCGTTTGTGTTGCAAACTCACCAGGACCAAATATAGTTTCAAAAAAGCTCTTGTTCGTTTGCTCTGCTGCCAACTCATCTCTTGTAACCAGAAAAAGCTTAAACATGGGAGAATACGAATGCTCAACAATTGAAGCAATATTGTCACAGAAAGGAGTATCTGTTTTTTGGGAACAAGCAAAAATGATTGCAGTAAACATTGATATAAAAATATCAATTGCCAAAAACATAGCTAAAGAAGCAGCTCCTGCCAAAGTACCTGAATATTTTCTACTCGGCAAGCAATCCCACTCAAGCGATCGTTGAGGTTCAAAAAAACCTACTCTCATGCTTTCACAGCCTGCTTTGCGAATATCCGCTCCCCATATCTGTTCAGTGTATGCTCGTGCCTTGTCTGCTTCGCTTCGCCACATACTTGCCAAACAACCATACACAAAATGCATCACACCAAGCGTAACGCCAACAGCAAAAACGGTAGCACCATAAGCCGCTGTTCCTCCTCCAACACTGATATCCACAAGCATCAAACCAGTATCAAAGGCAATAGATGCAAAAACGGTTAGCGCAGTTCCAACAACAACATGGCCTGCACCCTTAAGCAACATACCCAATTCCCCCAACTCCGCTGGCGACATGACTGTCGGAGTTGTTAACGTTGCTGGGGTTTCCGGAGCTGGAGAATAACTTGCTGGTTCTTCTGTCTCTGCTTTTCCCTCGAGACTTTTTTGTTCTTTGCTTTCCAGTCCATCTACTGTCGTTTGCACAGGAATAATAACACTTTCCACAGCAGCCTCCTGCCCAACTTTTTCTTGTACCAGAATCTCTATCTTCTCTTCCGATTTTGTTTTCTGGCTTCCTGATTCTTCTAATACTTGCTCTTCTATAGGAATAACAACACTTACTACAGCAGAGGCTTCCTGCTGAACTTGTTCTTGCACTAGAGCTTCTACCTGCTCACCCGATGATAAAGACGGCAGCTGTTCAGGTATCGTATGTACTGACAGTTCACCGTGAGCATCTTCTCGAGATAATCGCTCTTCAGAAACATGTGTTTGTGGAATCATAAAACTTCTCCAAATTATAAATACTACTATCCAAAAGTTTGTGTAAACAAACTGACGAATACTAATATAGGTTAAGAGAATTTACAAGGTTCTGCATGTTGTATTTGAGGATTAGTGACAGTTTTGGCTTCAGCAGCAGATTTCCACATGCCGCCTATTGATTTCATTCTACTGTATATTCGGCTTGATGTAGAATTTTTTCCAAGACGGGCAATTGCCTCATGATCCATCATTTTTCCAAAAACAATTAAGGATTCTCCATTAGCATTCTGATAAATATCTGTAGCGACCAAGCGTATGTCGTCATTAATCTTAAGCTCTATACATTGTTTTGGGAGGAGTTTTACTCCGTTACTGCCTTCTTGTCTTCTGGCCAATCCTTTTTTTAAAGCCTGATCAAATTGTTCATATTGTACTGAAGAAAGGCCTTCCATGATTTTGGTATCTATAACCCCGTACCAACGATCTGCAATGGGATATACTGTTAAATGTTCAGTAGGATAGGTGTTTCTTTCATTGCTCCAGACCGAACGTGAGAATTCAACTGCTTCCATTATATTCTGCTGTATAAGTGCTCGTTTTTTCCACTGATAATGTTCGTGAATCATTTTAGGATCCAGGAAGGGGATATCTTTCTCATCGGTTAAATCAAGCGCTATAGTTCAATTTCTCCAGCAATAATAAAATAATCGAGATAAGTCTCCAGAACATTTAACACCTCTACCTTTTCTTTGTAATCATTGATTTTACGAACGTTTAATGTTGGCATATGATTCCCCAAGACTATTTAAAGATCGAATGTTCGGATTATGAACACCAACCAACTGCATTGTCAATAAATGGGGTAGTATCAATCATGAAGTGTGATTTTCGATTAAAATTTTTCTTTGTTAAAGGAAAGAACTCTGGATTAAATGTTTGCTTCGCTTGTAAAATAAACGCTATTATCGGATAATAGCGTTTATGCATGATTTAGAGTATGAAACATTCGAAAAACGCAAACGGGATCATATTGCACTCGCCTTGATGCCTGAAAATGAAGCCTTCGGATTCAGCGGACTTGATACTATTACTCTGCCTCACGAAGCGATTCCTGACCTTCAGTTCAGTGAAATTGATATTCATTCCTACCGGTTTGGAAAAAAAACGAATACGCCCTTTATCGTCAGCTCAATGACAGCAGGACACCCCTTTGCTGAAAATATCAACACCCGATTGATTCAGGCTTGTGAAGAAACAGGCTGGGCAATGGGGATTGGTTCACAACGGCGGGAACTCTCTGATCCGAATGCTGCTGAAGAGTGGGCAGCTTTACGCTTAAGCGCCCCTAACGTTGCCCTTCTGGGCAATTTAGGCATTACTCAATTGATTGATATCTCTGTCAGTGACGTTGAAAGACTCGTTGAAGCACTTGAAGCCATTGGCATGATTATTCATTGCAATCCCCTTCAGGAATGCCTTCAACCCGAAGGCACACCTTATTTTAAAGGCGCGTATGAAGCCATTGCTGAGTTAGCTGAAAACCTATCCGTACCTGTAATCATTAAGGAAACCGGCTGCGGATTTTCAAAATCTACCCTGCAGCGCCTGCTTTCCACTTCAATTGCTGCTGTTGATGTCAGCGGACTAGGAGGAACCCACTGGGGACGTATTGAAGGTGCAAGAGCAGAGCAGGATCCTATACGTTATCGTGCAGCACAAACCTTTAAAAACTGGGGAGTTAGCACAGTGGATTCCATCCGATATGCAGCAAGCCTAACACCCGATTACGAAATCTGGGGATCAGGGGGTGTAAGAAACGGTCTGGATGCTGCCAAACTCCTCTACCTTGGTGCAAGCACCATTGGATTTGCCAAACCCATGCTGGAAGCGGCCAAAGAAAGTACTGATGCTGTTATCACTTATATGAAAACTATCGAATACGAACTTAAAGTCGCTCTGTTCTGTACAGGGCATTCCAATATTGAAGCATTGCAGGAGAGCCGTCATGGCCATCAGTGAAAATGCCCCTGAATTATTTCAGGGCTTCTCTAAATTATCACGTAAAGAACGTTTTCACCGTCTGGCAGAAATGGGGGCACTTTCTGAGGAAGATATCGCTTTCCTGAACGACGGAGGTATTCACCAAATGGATCTAGCCGAAAAATGGATCGAAAATGTTATCGGCTATTTTCAGCTGCCTTTAGGCGTTGCAACCAATTTTCGGATCGATCACAAAGACTATGTCATTCCGATGGCTGTTGAAGAAACATCAATTATTGCTGCTTTAAGTAAATCGGCCAAATGGATTCGGCAATATGGCGAAATCACCACCGAAATTGTTGGAAATACCGTTATCGGCCAACTCCAAATCGGCGAAGTACAAAACTGGGAGTATCTGGATACAGCCCTTAAAAGCAATGAAGCAGCGCTTATTGAATCCGCCAATCACGACGTTGCAGCAGGATTAGTCCGGCGGGGAGGCGGTATTAAAAAATTAACACTGCGCCGGGTAAACCGGCCAGACGGCAAAGCCATGGGCATCATCCATCTTTTCGTTGACTGCTGCGACGCCATGGGTGCCAATATCATTAATCAAATACTGGAATACCTGAAAGAACCTGTTGAAGCACTGACTCAAGAAAAAATTACCATGTGCATCCTGTCCAATTTAAATGACAGCAAAATTACCCGGGCAAAAGTCCAGTTAAAAGGTATTGATGACAATCTGGGTAAACGCATTCAGGAAGCCTCTTTATTTGCAGAACAGGATCCCTATCGAGCAGCTACGCATAATAAAGGGGTGCTTAATGGCATTGATCCTTTAATGATCGCCACTGGCAATGACTGGCGGGCTGTAGAAGCGGGTATCCATGCTTACGCAGCCAGAGACGGCCAATATCGTGCGATTACTCACTGGCGTTACGAAAACACTGAGTTAACAGGTATTTTTGAGGCCCCGCTCATTGTCGGTATTGTAGGCGGCGTAACGCAGCTGCATCCCACAGTACAATTGTGCCTGAAAATGATGGATATCCAAAATGCCAATCAATTATCCCGCATTGCTGCCGCTGTCGGTTTAGTTCAGAATCTTGGCGCCCTGAGAGCACTCACAACCGTTGGCATTGTCCAGGGACACATGCGCCTGCATATTGATAACCTTGCCTTAAGCGCGGGAGCCAGTGAAGAGGAAATCCCCTGGTTGAAAGCCAAACTGGAACAGTGGCTCAATTTCCACAAACGTGTAAGTTTGAGCCACGCCGTGGAACTGCTTCAGGAACTTCGCCATTCACGCCAAACTCAAGTCTCTGAATCGAGTTAGATGCCCACCATCTCCATCCCCGGCAAAACTTTTCTTATCGGTGAATATGCCGTACTTCAAGGAGGCAGTGCATTGATTCTTTGCACACAGCCCTGCTTTGTACTGAAAACAACACCTGCTGAAAAACTCCAACACCCTTTTCATCCGCAGAGTCCGGCAGGTAAATGGATTACCCTGCACACAGATGATTTCAAACATCAGACACTGGAATGGACTTCACCTTATCCTCAAGGCGGCTTTGGGGCATCAACAGCCGAATTTCTCGCCTGTTATAAGCTCCAGCAACAATTGACCCAGGCAGAAGCATCAACCGATTGGCGAGAATTATTAAAAACTTATCAGGAACTAGCCTACGATAAACATGGTATCCCTCCCAGCGGTGCTGACCTGGTTGCCCAAAATTATGAAAAAATCGTTTATTTCCAGCCGGACAACGATCCTGTAACCATGGATTGGCCGTTTGCCGATTTAAGCCTTTGCATTTTCAAAACACCTATTAAAGTTCCCACCCATGATCATCTAAAAAATTTGCAGAAGCTGCCGAATACCGCCCAACTTGCTCAAATTACGCTTCAAGCCCATGGAGCACTGAAGCAAAATCATCCTGAGCATTTCATCCAGGCAATCAATCAGTATGCTGATGAACTGGAGAATCAGCATTTAACCATTGACTCTACAAAACATTTACTTCAGAACATGAAACAGCATCCCGCCTGCCTTGCCGCCAAAGGCTGCGGCGCATTAGGCGCGGATGTTATCACAACAATAATCCACCAAAAGCAAGAAGAAGATTTCAAACAGATAACAGAAAAACTCGGCCTCATAAGCATTGCCAGCCATCAGAATCTTTTTAAAAAAGTATACTGACATCTATACTCTTCGTCTTTCAAAACGGTACATTGTTGCAGCAAGGCTTGCATGCTCATGTATTATTTATATACCCAAGTTTCTTCAAAATGCCGTTTTTTCTACTGCTGTCATTGCGAGGAGCGATAGCTCCGCGGTAATCCAGAACACAAAGCGTGAAGGATATATCCGTACTGGATTGCTTCGCCTCCGGCTCGCAATGACGACAGAGAAAACAGAGCAGTTCCAAGAAACTTAGGTACATTTACATTTACCAACAAGGAAACCGTTGGTTTCCAAAAACTTCTTTATACGCCGTTACTTCTTCTCTCGATGTCCAAAAGTCAACTGTACGTTTTCTTTGAAGTGCATCAACCAGCTCTACATTGATTAAGCGGGATAAATCTTCTAAAACGGCTTGTTTTTGCTTGCATGCGGTTTCTAACTCTGTCAGGGATAGGTCTTTAGGATCCCGAGCACGCCGCTGAGGAACACCAGTGTAATTGGCAGAACGATGTGCAGCATTGTTGACACCTGGCAGCAAGTTATTTATCTGCTCTTGAATAAACCCAATCATACGGACCTTTTGCACTGTAAAAGGACTAGCACAAGCTTGTTTACTCTCTCCTCCTAATCGGGAATGCTGTTCTCGGACACGCTCCGATAAACCATCCCATTTTTCATTGAGCGTTTCAATCTGCCCATCAATACCTTTAATCCGTTCAATTAATTTATTCCTTCGTTGGTCTTTATCACAATCATCAAAAAAGTCTGAAACATCCTCAATAACGCGAGGTGGAGTATCGGCCGCATTGACATCATCAAATTCCAGAATTTGGGTTTGCCCATGATTCTGCATTTCCATGAAAACACGAGACTCAATCAAATGATGAGAATCATTTCGCAATAAATCCTGTGCTAACTGTATGAACCGCTCCCGGTTTTCCTGAGTAACCCCTTCTCCCACCAAATATATTGGCGGATAATCTCGTCGTCTTTCTGCTCTGCATACTGCCGTAATCATCTCTACTTTTCTCCTAATAACCTCCTGGTTTTCATTAGGGGCAAGACCGAGATAGACAGCAGGCGCTTCATAAGCTTTAACACGATAAAGCGATGATAAAGAAGAGTCCAAACAAAACTGCCTGTAAACCTCTTGATCAGAGGTACTCGTGTCCGCTGCTGCCAACCGATGATCAAAATCTGGACCAACATAACTTCTAAATCCGTCCTTGAAAATCTCAATAGTGTTATCAATCTCATAGACACCTAGAACATCCAAAAGCAATCCTGCTGATTCCTCAATAATCGAAAACTGCTCGCTCCATGTAACACGAACCTTTTCTCCAGAAGACCAAAATTGAGATAACCAGCCTCGATTGGTAGTAACTTCCAAACTCACAGAATTTTCCAATACCGCTTTTAGCTGCTGGCGAAACCCTCCATTCTCACTTCTTTGTCTCTCACTTCCCCAAAAAATTCTATTTCCCATCTTAATACCCCTTTTATTACCCTAAAACTTATTACCCTGCAAACTAACGAAACATTACCAATGAATCGCTCTCGATTGACTAGTTTCTGCTTGCGGAGAAGAACGATCGTCAGTTGTCTCATTAGAAGAAATTTTATTCAGAACCTTATTGGTGCAGACACGGGCATTCTCACTGTCTGCCCCAAAAAAGGCCGCCCGATAACTTTTATAGGACTTTACTTCTTCTTCAGGTTTATCATAAATCCGATCCAGGATAGCATATCGGCGATGTTTCAGTGCATTTTCTAAGTGTTTTTGGGCCTCCAAAACATCTTTCAGAGTTTTTCTTCCTTCATCTGCTTCATTAATAGCAGTTTGCAATTTTTCTAAAGCCTCTTTAACAAGTTCTGCCTTCCTTTCTGCTCCTCCTGAAAAAATACCATACTTTTTATGCACTTTTTCCAATCGAGTGATCTCATTCTGAATAGCCGCATAAACTGTACCATAAACTGATTGGGCATCTGGAAAATAGCATTTTCTAAACCGGCTTAAAAGGACAATTTCTTCTACTGTATGAACATACCCAACATCGCCTGTTTCTTTTGAAAAATCTGGAATCAATTGAACATCTTCACTAGTACAAGTACTACCATCTGATTTCGTTTCATCTCCATGCAATGGAATGGCGCTGGATCCAAATACGAATCTAACTTCTCCACTATTGGAACCCAATTCCGCATCTCGATCCCATACCGCGAAGGAAGGGAGCAAGTCCGAAAAACAATACTGTGTCCAAACAGCGCCTTGATCCGAGTCTGAAATTCCTTTAAAAAGCCAAGAGTCCGGATCTTCTCTCAATGCTTCCATATTATTTCCACTTAGCATATAAATATTGTAGAGAGATAATTTTCTTATCCAATCCAACACTATCTCAAGCTCACAATTCTCGCTCATCCGACCAAGTAAACATATTTCAATATTTTTATTGACATGCTTTATACTTTCTACCTGTTCTTTAATTTCTCTAAGGCCCTGCTCCAAACGTACAAGACTAAAATCTACCCAAAGATACGCCACTTGCGGGACTGGCTGAAGACCCTCTTCGATATCCGTTTCTATTTGAAAGATTCTGCGTTGCTGTTGCTCGTTCTCATCCATCCTTTGGACAACTGCAAAACCATTGTCTTTATCAATCAAGTCTAACTCTGATCCTTCCAATTCCGGCATAAGCTTCTTCAAAAACGCTGCTTGACAGGTAAGGTGATCCTGCTTTAGAAGCTCAGCTTCTCCCAGTTTCTTCTCTGTATGACCATTAACAGACGGCAGCTCTTCACATGTGCCCTCATCTGAGGATGATATTTTCTCTTTAACTAATAAACGATAATCTCCTGAAGGAGGAAATAGAAACACCACCTTGTCCTGACTTAATATTCTTTGAGATGCAGCTAAACGCTGCCGATTTTCGTTGCTTTTGTTGCCCATAATACTCTCCTCTCAGATAATTATTATTGAACTGAGATAATCATACCTGCTAATAAACAGTTTGGCAATTTTTTTGCTTCTTTCCGTTTATTCCGTATTTGAAGCATCCTCTAAATTTTTGTGCCCTCTCCACCTACACCCCGCAGCTTAACTCATGCCTATACCCCGCATCTACTACTTATGTCTACGCCCCGCGGCTTGTCCGCGGGGTCCATTCTCTGGATTGCATCGAAGCTTGAATAGATAGGTATCGGAACTGGATGCCGCGGACAAGCCGCGGCACGTAGGCATTGCGTAGAGAGTAGACAAGCCGAGAGGCGTTGGCATGTGTAGTATCGCGGAGCGTAGACGACATGAGGTAATCCGCAGCACGCAGGCATTATGTAAGCTGCAGGGCGTAGGCGGTAAGGGACAAGCGGCGGCACATAGGGATTAGCCTGTTTCAACACGTCAGCATAGGATATATAAAAAATTCAGCAGATCCCACAGATTTCGCGCCTCTGGACAATTTTGCTCTTTTCAGGCAAAATTTATCGCAGTTTTGCAAACAAAATAGTCAATTTAAGCATTTATGGCCAAAATACTTGTTCTTCATGGACCTAACCTTAACTTACTCGGCACCAGAGAAGTTAAATTATATGGTCAAGAAACTTTAAACACGGTCAATGACCGATTAAAACAGAAGGCGGAAGCTCACGGCCATGAACTGGGTTGCTTTCAGAGTAACGCTGAACATGAACTCATTCAGGTTATTCATGAAGCAGGATCACAGCAGGTTGCTGCTATTATCATAAACCCAGCAGCTTTTACTCACACCAGCATTGCCCTGAGAGACGCTCTGCTGGCAGTGAATATTCCTTTCGTTGAAGTGCATATCACGAATATCGAAAAACGCGAAGTATTTCGGAAACATTCTTTCTTTTCCGATATTGCACAAGGTACCGTCAGCGGCTTCGGCACTTATGGGTATGACTTGGCTCTTGAAGCAATTTTTCATTCTTTTCATCAACAAGCGAGACAATAAATAATGGCTTTAGAAATACGAGAAATCAAAAAACTCATTGATCTGCTCAATGGGACAGACGTTACAGAAATTGAAGTAACCAAAGACGGAGAATCTGTCAGAATCAGCCGGACTTCAAATAAGGCCGCTGTTCCGACAGTTTCCATCGCACAACCTGTTTTTGAGCCTGTACCTGTTGCTGCTCCCATTGCTCAAGCAGCACCGGCTCAACACGCACCTGCGGCTCCAGAAAGTACTGCTCATACAGGGCACGCTGTCAAAGCACCAATGGTCGGCACCCTCTATACGGCAGCTTCACCTGACGCCAAACCTTTTGTGGCTGTCGGTCAGCATGTTAACACCGGCGATACGCTTTGCCTGATTGAAGCCATGAAAATGTTCAATGAAGTGGAAGCCGATAAAAGCGGTAAAATTGCCGCTATTCTTATTGAAAACGGGAAACCTGTTGAATACAACCAACCCCTATTTATTATTGAGTAAGCTATGCTAGACAAAATCCTTATCGCTAACCGTGGTGAAATTGCCTTAAGAATCTTGCGAGCCTGTAAAGAACTCGGCATTAAAACCGTTGCTGTTCATTCTGAAGCCGATCGCGACTTATTGCATGTCCGCCTTGCGGATGAATCCGTTTGTATCGGTCCCGCACCTGCTGCACAAAGCTATTTAAATATTCCTGCCATTATCAGCGCAGCTGAAATTACCGATGCAGTCGGTATTCATCCAGGCTACGGCTTTCTGGCTGAAAGTGCTAATTTTGCTGAAATGGTTGAAAAAAGCGGATTTGTTTTTATCGGACCGCGAGCTGATAGTATCCGGTTAATGGGCGACAAGGTTTCCGCGATTGAAGCGATGAAAAAAGCCGGTGTTCCCTGTGTTCCAGGATCGGACGGGCCCCTTGGAACGGACAATACCTATAATCTCGAACTAGCCCGAAAAATTGGTTATCCTGTCATCATTAAAGCTTCCGGCGGCGGCGGCGGACGCGGCATGCGCGCTGTTCATAGCGAAGAACACCTGATTCGTTCCATTGCTTTGACACGCACAGAAGCCAAAGCTGCTTTCAATGATGACACCGTTTACATGGAAAAATTCCTTGAAAACCCAAGACACATTGAATTTCAGGTATTAGGCGACGGCAAAGGCAATGCGGTTCACCTTGGCGAACGCGACTGCTCCATGCAAAGACGCCACCAGAAAGTCATCGAAGAAGCTCCTGCCATTGGTATTACCGAAAAAGCCCGCAAAGAAATGGGCGAAAAAGTCATTCATGCCTGCAAAGTCATGAACTATCGCGGCGCGGGTACGTTTGAGTTTTTGTATCAAGACGGTCATTTTTACTTCATCGAAATGAATACCCGTGTTCAGGTAGAACATCCCGTATCCGAAGCGATTACCGGTATTGACATCGTTAAAGAACAAATCAAGATTGCCTCTGGTCTGCCTTTTACGCTCCGTCAAAAAGACATTGAATTTAAAGGTCATGCGATCGAATGCCGGATTAACGCAGAAGATGCCAAAAATTTCCTGCCTTGCCCTGGAAAAATTTCACTATACCATCAGCCAGGTGGCCCAGGAATTCGTGTAGACAGCCATATCTACACCAGCTACACCGTACCGCCTTACTATGACTCAATGATAGGAAAAATTATTGCCTACGGTGATGACCGAGAAACCGCCATTGCCCGTATGCGCAATGCCCTGGATGAAATCGTCATTGACGGTATAAAGACCAATGTCAGCCTTCACCAAAAGCTGATGAAAGACTCTGCTTTTATTGAAGGCGGAACGAATATTCATTACCTTGAAAAGAAACTCAAGGATAGTTAGAATATACCCATCGTCTTTCAAAATGTATCTCCATTTTCCCCTCTCCCCTTGTGGGAGAGAGTGCCCTTCGGTCCGGTGAGGGGACTCACAAAAGCATTTTCACAAAGATCCCTAGGTATAATTATAGAGAACCCTATGACAATAAAAAACGCTTTCTATGCACAATCCGGCGGCGTTACTGCCGTTATTAATGCTACCGCATCAGCCGTCATTGAAACAGCGCGGCGACATTCCGATAAAATTGGAAAAATATTCGCAGGACGAAACGGTATTATCGGCGCATTGACTGAAGATCTCATTGACACGAGTTTTGAATCCAGCGAAGCCATTGCCGCCCTCAAACACACGCCAGCCGGCGCCTTCGGCTCCTGCCGCTATAAACTGAAATCACTTGAAGAAAATGAACGAGAATATAAACGCTTGATTGAGGTATTCGAAGCGCATAACATCGGTTACTTTTTCTACAATGGCGGCGGCGACTCACAAGATACAGCCAACAAAGTTTCTCAACTCGGAGAAAAAATGGGTTACCCGTTGACCTGTATCGGTATACCAAAGACGGTTGATAATGATCTGCCTTTTACTGACAACTGTCCTGGATTTGCCTCAGTAGCAAAATATGTTGCCGTCTCTATATTGGAAGCCGGTTTAGACGTAGCCTCCATGGCAGCCACCTCAACCAAAGTATTCATCCTCGAAGTCATGGGACGTCATGCTGGATGGATTGCAGCAGCAGGCGGCTTGGCCTCCCAAAAAGCTGATGAAGCACCGCATATCATTTTATTTCCTGAAATCCGGTTTCAACCCGATGCTTTCTTGAGAAGAGTAGACGAATGCGTCAAACAATACGGCTATTGCGCCATTGTAGCCTCCGAAGGCATTAAAAACGAAGAAGGCAAATTCCTTTCCGATGCTGGTATCAAGGATGCTTTTGGACATGCCCAGCTCGGCGGCGTCGCTCCCGTCCTTGCTCAACTCATTAAAAGCAGCTTGGGTTATAAATACCACTGGGCTGTCGCAGACTATCTTCAACGCGCCGCCCGTCATATTGCATCACTTGCCGACGTTGAACAAGCTTATGCCCTTGGGCAAGCCGCTGTTGAAATGGCCATCAGCGGTAAAAACGCCAGAATGCCTATCATCGTTCGAGACAATGATAACCCTTACCTCTGGCATATTGACGACGTCCCATTATCGGAAGTCGCCAATGTTGAGAAAAAAATGCCCCGCGATTACATCACCGAAGACGGTTTCGGCATCACCGAAAAATGCCGCACTTACCTGAGCTCCCTGATTCAAGGCGAAGCCTATCCTCCTTACCAAAACGGCCTGCCTTTGTATGTTAGATTGAAAAATGTTGCAGTGCCGAAAAAGCTGGCTGAAGGGTTTGTGGTGTAATTCCTTGCATTGCGAAAAAGCAAGATACTAAATATGTCAGAAAAAGAAGTCTATTAAACAATCCTATTGCAGGAAATATCGCATTATGTCAAAATTCCTTCACCGTCATTGCGAGGAGCGCAAGCGACGCGGCAATCCAGATCGAAGCTTAAATAAACATCCGAACTGGATTGCTTCGCCTTCGGCTCGCAATGACGGGAGAAGAGGATTACAGCAAAGCTTACGCTCCTCGCAATGACGAGTGAAAAAGATAGCCGCAGCATAACAGGTACTATGCTACACTTGCAGATCTCGCAATAAAAGAAAGGAACGGACATTATGAAACAACCATCAGTTTATATCATGAGCAATAGAAGAAATGGTACGATTTATACTGGAGTAACTTCTTGTCTTACGAAAAGAGTGTATGAACATAAGGAAGGTTTAACTGATGGATTTACTTCGAGATATGGCTGCAAAAAACTTGTATTTTATGAAATTCATGAAAATATGTTATCGGCTATTACAAGAGAAAAACAGATTAAAAGTGGCTCAAGGAAAGATAAAATCGACCTAATTGAACGTTTCAATCCGCAATGGAAAGATCTCTATGAGGAGATTATTTGACATTCTGTGATATTTACAGTTTCTTCTCACGAAAAGGTATTGGTACATGGATATTATTCCTGTCATTGTGAGAAGTCTTAATTTTCCACCGTCATTGCGAGGAGCGCAAGCGACGCGGCAATCCAGATCGAAGCTTAAATAAACATTCGAACTGGATTGCTTCGCCTTCGGCTCGCAATGACGGGAGAAGAGGATTACAGCAAAGCTTACGCTCCTCGCAATGACAGAAATTAGGCCTAACTTTCTCATTATGTTATAATATTTATTATTTGACGTTTCACCTTTTCCCTTGATGGATATTGAGTCATCCTTATTGATTTAACATTTGGAAGTTTCGCAGGCCAAATGATTTATGGCAGCATATTCATTATAAAACTAGAGGATTCGAGGTAAAATTCTTATGAAAAATCCTTATTTTAGTTTAATTTCTACTGTCTGGAAGTACGGAGCACCTTGGCGCCGCACTATTGTGGGTTATTATTTCGCTTTTACCATTGCACAGGCATGTTTCAGTTTAAGCCCGTATACATTGGGACGAACGGTTGACGTATTGCAGCATTTTGAGCCAGGCAAGTTAGGCGATGTGATATTCTGGCTGGTTGCTGGAGTTGTTGTACTGCTTTTATTCTGGTTGTTTCACGGTCCTGCCCGTGTCATTGAGCGCCGAACAGCATTAAAAATTCAACAAGCCTTTCGGTTGAAATTATATAAAGAGCTAACACACTTACCTCTCAAATGGCACCAGGAGCATCATTCCGGAAACATTATCTCTCGCGCTAACCGCTCAGCTATAGCACTTTATCACTTTGCAGAAAACCAGTTTATCTATATTGAAACGATTGTCAGTTTTCTTACTTCCATTGGATTTTTGCTTTGGATTTCAATTCCAGTGGGTTTAATCAGTTTGTTAAGTTCTCTGGTTGTGATGTCGATAGTGATCGCATTTGATCGTAAGCTGGTTCCTCTTTACGCTGAACAAAATGAAATTGAAAATCATGTAGGAGCAGGACTTTTTGATTACATCAGCAATATGACAACTATATTAACTTTGCGATTGGGAGAATTAACTCATTCCAATTTATTCCAGCGTATAATGCGTGTCTGGCCGTTTTATAAAAAAGATACGCTCATGAATGAAGTCAAATGGTTTACCATGATGATTTTACTCTCTGTTGTTCAAGCTGCCGTGTTAATCGGATATATTGTTCATTCACTTAGTACAACAGGAGCAATCATGATAGGACTTGTAGTCATGATTTTTCGTTATCAATGGGAACTGAACAATGTATTTCGCGACTTATCCATCTATTACAGTGAACTGGTTCGAATGGATACCGACGTAAATGGAATTCAGCCTATTCTCGATGATATTCAACATTTTGCCCATCTTCCCAAAGGCGCACAGATTGCCCGCAAGTGGCACACCATTGAAATTGAAAACCTTGTTTTTCACCATGCTGCAGGAGAACAAGGACAAATTTTCAATAATGTTAACTTTTCAATTAAACGCGGCGAAAAAATCGCCTTGATTGGAACCAGCGGAGGAGGTAAAAGTACACTGCTCAACCTGTTGTGCGGATTATATTCAGCTGCTTATGTCAGTCTCAAAATTGATGGGACGTCATTTGATACATTAGAACCCTTGCAGGCAATTACTTCACTTATTCCGCAGGATCCGGAAATTTTTGAGAATACGATAGCTTTTAATATTACGATGGATTTGCCAACCACCATTGAAGAAATGTTTCATATTATTCAGCTTGCAGGATTTTCAAAGGTACTTGAAACACTTCCCGACGGCCTTGAAACAGATATCAAGGAAAAAGGACTGAATCTCTCTGTGGGTCAAAAACAAAGGTTAGCTCTGGCCAGAGGGTTGTTTGCTGCCCGCTTCAGCTCGCTCATTTTAATGGATGAACCTACTTCAAGCATAGATTTACCAACAGAGAAAGAAATTCTTACCGGTGTTATTAACGCTTTTCCAGAAGCTGCGATGATCGTTTCGCTGCATCGGCTGCATCTTTTGCCAAAATTCGATAAAATCATCATGGTAAGCAAGGGAAAAATTTTAGCAAACGGCCCTGCTTCTGAATTGCTGAATAACCCCGGGCCTGTATGTGATCTGTGGTTATCTTACCAGAACGATAAGGTAGAATGACAGCTTTTAAAGCAGAGGTTAAACCTGTTTTTCAAGCGGAATCCGCCAACGCAGAATCCAAAACCCGTGATAATGTATCAGTGATTAATTTATTGATACTGATATTCCTTTGATGAGCAGCAATAGCTGCCTTTCTATGCAGATCACTACCAATTCTGACGTTTAAACTGCCTTTTAATGGGATTTCTGGTTTAACATCCTTAATTTTACAAACCTCCAGGTAGTCATTAACAGCCTCTTCAAAAGATTTTTTTAGTGTTACAGCATCTCTACCTTCATAACTCACCAATGCACGAATAAACTCTATTTTTCCATAGAAAAGCAGCTCTTCTTGATCAAAGTGCACAGAACCGTAATACCTTTTATAACACATTAAATCTCTCATAATAATTTCTCCTCTTTTAAAAAAGAAACAACGTCATCTATTTGATATCTCTTCAAAACCAAAGTCGGATGAGGTTTATGCAAAATAATCGGAGGATAACCATCATGAATAAAACGCACCCTCGAACCACTCGTCTTGCCAGCATTCATTTCTTCAAAACCTAAATGACTCAAAACTGTTACCAACTCACTCCAGGTAAAATCCTTTGGCTTAAGTAATAAACGACTCATTAATTTTTCTTTTTCCGTCATAATATACCCATGATCTTTGAGAATGCCTCCCATTTTCCCCTCTCCCCTTGCGGGAGAGGGTGCCCGGAGGGCGGGTGAGGGGTTGTAATATATAATAAATACCTCATTCGCCTTATCCTATACCCCTCACCGCCGCTTCGCGGCTGCCTCTCCCGCAAGGGGAGAGGCGACTCACAAAAGCAGCAATCTCAAAGATCACTAGTATATACCAATAATAATCTATTATCCGGAATATTGCAACTATTAATAGTTGCAATATTCCGTTCCTATGTACATCTCCTTCTTGACTAAAAATTTTGTAATATCATCAGAGATCCATTAATATACACAGCATGAAGAAAATTTATGCTGTATTAAGCTATATCATTACGCCTTTTATTCTTTTAAGGTTCTGGTTAAAGTCTTATCATTCTTCTGCTTATCGTCAGCGGCTCAAGGAACGTCTTGCGCTTTTTCCAAAACCTCCTGAACCTGTTATCCTCTGGATCCATGCTGTTTCATTGGGTGAAGTCATTGCTGCAGCGCCTCTGGTTCAACGATTACAAAAACAATATCCCGACCATAAAATACTATTAACTACGACTACGCCTACAGGCTCACAAAAAGCACTCGCCGCCTTTGGAGACAGCCTTCTGCACGTTTATGCTCCTCTGGATCAGCCGGCAATCATCCGCCGGTTTCTGAGAAAAATACAGCCTAAAGCTGTTATTATGATGGAAACAGAATTGTGGCCTAACTGGTTTTTTGCCTGCCAGAAAAATAATATTCCCATTATTATTGCCAATGCAAGATTGTCAGAAAAATCTCAAAAAGGCTATCGGCGCATTGCTCCGCTGATCCGGTCAACATTGAATTGTATTGAAAAACTTTTAGCCCAAACCTCTGAAGATGCTCGCCGTTTCATTCAGTTAGGACTCGCTTCAGAAAAAGTCATCGTTGCTGGAAATATCAAATTTGATTTAACTATCCCTGAGGATATTTATGAGCAAGGCAAAAAATTTCGAGCCATTTGGGGCACTCAACGACCAGTCTGGATCGCCGCCAGTACGCATAACGGCGAAGACGAAATCATTCTGGAAGCATTTAAAACCATCAAAAAGGACTATCCCGATTCCGTTCTGATCCTTGTTCCACGTCATCCGGAACGCTTTGATAAAGCCGCTGAACTCGCTGAAAAAGCAGGTTTCAGTACTGTCCTGCGAACACATTTGACAGCTTCAGCCAATAGCTCTTCTCAGTATGAGAAAATGGATGTATTGATTGGAAACACCATCGGCGAAATGTTTCTTTTTCTAACCGCTGCAGATGCAGTTTTTATTGGCGGCAGCCTTATTCCACAGGGCGGGCATAATTTACTCGAACCAGCAGCGTTGTATGTACCCATACTCACCGGCCCGAACATGTTTAATTTTCAAAAAATTTATGATGATTTTACACAAAATGACAGTATCATCACTGTCTACGACGCAGACTCTATTGCAGAAGCCATAAAAAACTTCTTTACTGATCCAGCTCTCTGCGAAGAATACGCCTGCCGGGCCTTTGAAATTATCAAAAAAAACCAGGGCGCATTGGAAAAACATTTAAAAGTCATTCAGACATATACTCGTGATCTTTGAAATGCAGTTTTCCCAGTGACGTCATTCCCGCGAAAGCGGGAATCCAGAGCGATAATCAGCACCGTTACTGGATTCCCGCTTTCGCGGGAATGACGACGGAGTAAACTTGGCATTCTCAAGTAACTTCAGTATATACTCGTGATCTTTGAAAATGCTAAGAGGTTTATAACCGCCCATACTGATCTTCAATGCGGACAATATCATCTTCACCAAGGTATTCACCGCTTTGAACTTCGATAAGCACCAAATCAATCACGCCAGGATTTTCAAGACGATGCTGATGACCAGCGGGAATATAGGTTGATTCATTAGTATTCACCAACATGCTTTTTTCACCGTTGACAATTTTGGCTACGCCGCAAACAACCACCCAATGCTCGCTGCGGTGATGGTGCATCTGTAATGAAAGCCTTTGCTGAGGTTTAACCACAATACGTTTGATCTTAAATCCACTGCCTTCTTCAAGAACAGTAAATGTTCCCCATGGACGGTGAACGGTTCGATGGTGCCGATGCGATTCGTGGCCTTTGCTTTTCAAACGCTGCACAATGGTTCTTACATCCTGGACTCTGGTGCGATCAGCAATCAAAACGGCATCATCCGTATCAACAATAATCAGATCTTTCACACCTAGCGCTGCCACCAATCTTTTATCCGATTGAATATAAGTATTTTCAACATCCTGAAGCATAGCATCACCACAGACACGATTCCCATGCTCATCCGTTTCAGTCAATACACTAATGGCATCCCATGACCCCACATCACTCCAACCAATATCACAGGGAACCACTTCAATAGCTTGAGTCTTTTCCATAACGGCATAATCCACTGAAATCGCTGGAACCTGAGAAAATGAAACTCTATCCAATTCCAGCGTCCCTGGATTTATCGCCCGCGAGGCTGTCAATGAAGCATCGAAACAGGCTGAAACCTGATGAAAAAGCTCCGGCGTACATTCCGCCAATTTATCTAAAAAAACACCCGCCTGAAAACAAAACATGCCGGAATTCCAGAAATGCCGCCCGCCTTCAACAAAGGCTTTAGCCGTTTCAAAATCCGGCTTTTCAATAAAACGTTCTGCCTTGACCGCCTTATTGAGTTCAGTAGAAACGGTTTCAATATAGCCATACCCTGTTTCAGGAGCATCCGGACAGACTCCAAAGGTAACAAGATTGCCTAAAAGCGCCGACTGACACCCAGCCTTCACAGCCTGCAAAAAAGCCTCTTCATCAGCCACCAGATGATCGGCCGGCATAACAAGCAGAACAACTTCTCTCTCGTACCGCTCCTGCAAGGATAATGCCGCCATTGCAATAGCCGGTGCTGTATTTCGCCCTTCAGGCTCAAGGATATAGGATTGTGTCAAATTACTGCTAAATACTTCACCATATTCATCTTTCGTCCGAAAATAATACTCACGATTGGTTACTGTCATGATTTCCGTAATCTCAGGAAGAGACGCTGCCCGCAGAAAAGCTTTCTGGATCAAACTTTTCCCATCTGGAAGCCGAATAAAGGGTTTCGGATTGGCTTCTCTCGAAACAGGCCAAAGACGAGTCCCCGCCCCGCCTGACAGAATCACAGGAATCAATAAAGGCTCCACAACGTTGATACTCCTCGCTGATAAAATTTTGATTATAACAAAACTGCCTGGATAACCAAAGAATAAGTACAGTAATTTTTCACCCTCTCTCTGGAAAGCCTGAGGAAGTTTGTATATACTCGTGATCTTTGGAAATGCAAAGTTGTAGTAACTTCGAAATGCTATTTTTCCCACTGACGTCATTCCCGCGAAAGCGGGAATGACGACGGAAAAAACTGAGCATTATCAAGTTGTTTAGGTATATACTGAAGTGAAGTTACTTCAGTATATACTACTGCCATCACTCAAAGTTATCAGAGGTTATAAAATCAATGTCTTCAAAAAAAGCGCTTATTACAGGAATTACAGGACAAGATGGAGCTTATCTGGCTGAGCTGCTGTTACAAAAGGGTTATGAAGTTCACGGCATTATCCGCCGCTCTTCTTTAATTAATACAACCCGCATTGAGCATTTATTAAACCGTGTAAAACTCCATTATGGTGATCTCACTGATTCATCCAATTTAATACGGCTGGTAACAGAGATACAGCCTGATGAAATTTATAACCTGGCCGCCCAAAGTCATGTTGCCGTTTCCTTTGAAGAACCAGAATACACGGCTAACGTAGACGGACTTGGAACACTTCGTCTTCTGGAAGCCATTCGCATCGCTAAACTTACTGAAAAAACACGATTCTATCAAGCTTCTTCCTCTGAATTGTATGGCCTTGTCCAGGAAGTTCCCCAAAAAGAAACAACCCCGTTCTACCCGCGATCGCCTTACGCCGCCGCTAAATTATATGCTTACTGGATTACAGTAAATTATCGTGAATCGTATGGGATATATGCCTGCAACGGGATTCTTTTTAACCATGAATCGCCGCTTCGCGGAGAAACTTTCGTTACCCGCAAAATTACCCGTGCCATGGCAAGAATCAAGCTGGGCTTACAAGACTGTTTGTATCTTGGCAATCTGGATGCTCTTAGAGATTGGGGACATGCCCGTGATTATGTAGAAATGCAATGGCTAATGCTTCAGCAAAAACAAGCGGAAGATTTTGTTATTGCAACGGGCGAACAGCATTCTGTCCGTGAATTTGTTCAAATCACCGCTGATGCGTTAGGCATCACCTTAGGCTGGGAAGGAAAAGGTATTAACGAAAAAGCTTATGATACTCAAACAGGCCGCTGCATTGCGGCTGTTGATCCGCAATATTTCAGACCTGCCGAAGTGGATACTCTGCTTGGCGATCCTAAAAAAGCTAAGGAAAAACTCGGTTGGACACCAAAAACTTCATTCAAAGATCTCGTCAAGGAGATGATTCAATCCGATCTGAAAGAAGCCGAAAAATTAGCCGCAATCTCCCGTTAACCTGCTATTGTTCCAATGGATATCCTCACGAGGATATCCACTCAGTCTAACTCCGATAACCCATTTCCATGAGTCGGCGAAAATACTCTTCATTATCTTCATCACCTTTTTCATCTTCATCTCGCTTTGGAGAATCAGACTGAGAATGAGACTCCAAACTTATTCTTGTATTCTTGAAAGCACGATCGCCATCTTCTTGAGGCATTGCACGTTTTGCAGTCTCTGCCCTCTCTTCGTCATTTTGTAAATCAATCGTCTCAGGAGACACTTCTGGAGAAACTTCGGGTCTGTCTTGTCCAGGCACAGAATCAAAAAGCCTCACCGGCTGCGGATAGAAAAAGGGGAATTGTGCAACCAGCACAGGCCCAGGAAAGACAGGAAGAACGGGAGGAGCAAGAAGAACAGGAGGAACATTCTGTTCACAACGGGGAAGCATATAGTGCAAACCAGCTCGCGATAAAAAGAACCTTTTACCCTCACCGGCAATTTCAACTGTGCTCCCTGGTTGTTTTTCCTCAGTTTTTTCCTCCGCCGCAAAAAAAGTAGAAATAAAAATATTCACTTTCCAGATATTATCCTCCTCCCGAGGTCTCATTTCACGCTCCCTAACAACAAGATCGACTTCAGTACCACGGTTTATTGCTATAACATCCTCCGGAGTAATAATAAAATTTTCATTCTTCAGTGCATGTAACCACAATGGTACTAATCTTCTCCTGTCGGGATCATCTATGCTTGTATCAACCTTATAAATCACAACAGATGTATCACCTGCAACAACAAAATGCTTATCGCTTAAAGGTATCAAGGTATGAATATCACTCAGCCTAACATCAGCAACACATGTTGTTTTTCTCACCGCTATATTTCTGGTACCATCCGGTTGTCTTTCATATTCACCCGTATAAAACTGCAACTCTCCTTCTCGAGTCCCTAAAACCAAACGACAACCGCGATATTCTGGATTAACCTGCGGCAATATTGCAGAAACAGCATAGACTCCCGGGAAAGTACAAACGTGAGAACCAGCAGGATCATATAGGGAAACTCTGGAAGATTGATGGCATAGAATAGATACCTTAAATCCTGGTTTTTCAGTCTCCCGCGGCAGCACAGGCAGCTGTGCTGTCAGGGGAGGAAACGGGAGGTAAACAAGTGGAGGAAATCCAGTCTGTGCAAAAAACCCAGGCTGTCCTGCCGGCATGGGATGATAACCTGAACTGCAAGACACAATCTGATCACCCGCAGGAATCTCGGAAGAAACATCCTTCACTTCAGTTTGAGCAGCGGGCGCTGGTTTAACTTTCAAAAAATGCTTTAATATCTTTATATCGAAGCGAGCTCCCGGACTATTGTCAATATCTATACCATTACCATCTGAAAATTTTTTATATTTTTGGAGATTCCGCTCCAGGTTATACTGTTTAATCTCAGAAATTTTACCCCTTACTTTGATAAAAACTACAATTAAGTCGTTAAGCCATTCTATTTGAGCAATCTCACCCGAAACGCCGCTGTCATCGGGAAGATTATTAGCATCAGTAATTATCGGGGGAAAATCCGAATTTTCATTGAGCAATTCCCCTTCAGGAGTTACCGTCCTCAATCGGGTTATCGCCTTGCCATTCTCAAAAGGAACAGCAACAAGCAGTTGCCCTGAAGGCAGAAAAACAGCTGGCTCTAATGGAAAAACACTCGCTGGATGCACCCTATTTTGCTCTGTCGGCATAAACAAACTCCCCAAATTATCATCATTCTGGTTAATAAAACGTCTAATTGTAAACTGACTTTATCGCTGAGTCTATCATTAATCAACTTTTATTCTCTTTATACCCAAGCTCTTTAAGGCTACAACCCGAGTATTTCAAAATGCTGCTGTGAAGCACCTTGAGAGAAGGTACCCGAAACTTCTTTTCCCCTCTCCCTTTGGGAGAGAGTGCCCGATTAACCATGAAAATCCCCTCATAGCATAAGGGGATTATTTTTACTGTTTTTTTTGAGCAGCATGTTGCTAGCATCGTGCATGAAGGAGAGCCCCACTATTTCTCCTCTCGAAAAAGCTGAGACGAAGCGAGCATTATTTCCCTTCTCCTCCCGCGAAAGAGAGCCCCACCATTTCCCCTCTCCTCCCGCCGAAGCGCAAGCGGAGGCGAGGTGGGAGAGGGTTAGGGTGAGGGGGATCAATCATCGTCGCGAAGCGACACCATTTAAATGACGCTCAATGACCGCTATCACAGCAGGTAATTGACCTCATACTTCATGATTCCAAAAACAGATAACTTTAAATTCAATACTATTAAAATATTGCGTCCTGATGTGATCATAGGCCTGATTGTTTTGGTGCTGCCCTCCATCTAACTCGATAATAAGCCGTTTCTTGATGCAAACAAAATCGGCAATATCATGCCCTAAAGGCAATTGGCGTTTAAATTTTACGCCTAAACAACGATGACAAAGTTGAAACCAAAGATTTTTTTCTGCGTCTGTACTGTGCTTTCTCAACTGTTTGGCGCGTTGCTGTAAAATTGACTTTTGCATGCTATTTTTCCATGGATAAGGACGAACCATCTATACTACTACAAAAGGTGTCGCTTCGCGACGATGATTGCTAACCCCCTCACCCTAACCCTCTCCCACCTCGCCTCCGCTTACGCTTCGGCGGGGGGAGAGGGGAAATAGTGCTCGCTTCGTCTTAGCTTTCGAGAGGGGGAAATAGTGGTGCTCTTTCAGCAAGAGGAGAGGGAAAATAATGCTCGCTTCGCCTCAGCTTATGAGGGGATACCTCAGGGGAGAGGGATATAAAGAATTTTATTTCCATTTTCAAATTGTTTGGGTATATCGCCATGGTAAACACAACCAAAAACATGTTGACAAAATAAACACTATGTGTAAAAATAAACTTTTTTTATTTACGGAGAACAAACAATGCCTAGAGGTAATTCCAGCAATTTTTTTGGTAGAGATTTTGAAACTGCATACAATGAACTTAACCCATTTGTAAGAATTTTTAACCAAGAAACTCTATTTCATACATACAAACTACACTCATTGAGGGAATCAGATGTTCAGGCTTTTTTTGAGACTTACGCATCAAAACCAATTGATAATCTAGTGCGCATATTAAATAATCCCAAACTATTCGACATATTCAACACAACGAGGCTCAACGCTCTAATGGAATTTCTTAGAGCGTCTCATTTTAATGGCAAGACTTTACTTGAAATATGCCTTGAAAATCATGAGAATACTCAAGCTCAAATTGTAACGCAAATATTAGAAACCCTATCTACCGACCCTTTCGACCGAACAAGGATCGCCGTCTTGTCTGGAAATTACGGCCATAACGCTTATGCCTGCATGCAAGATGGCAATCCAGCCGTACTGCTAGCGGCACTAGGACTAGATATCTCACTTATTCAATTCAATCACAAAGAAGTGAAAAAGATTCTTGAAGAAAATTTGCCCAAAAAATTGTCCAGAATTTTTTCTGTTTTAATGGCAAGAAACTCTGATAAAAAATCGGTTTGGGACACGTATCTCAGCATACTAAAAAATGGCCAGCCGCAGATCATCCTCTCACAAATAAACCAACTTTTTGATCTACTATTCGTTGAACCATTTAATACAAAACATTATCCTTCCTACCCTAAAGATATTACACGTTTTATTTTTTCTGAAGAAGCGGATTCTCTGGGTATGAATTTGTCTCGCTGCTTATCTGCAATATCTCGTGCACGTTCCTTGATATTACAAACATTGATTAATAGAATCCTGGATAATCTTGAAGGTAGATGGATATGGATATCCGGTAAAAGGGAAGCTCTAGAAAGCATACTTGAATGGATAACTTATAATAAGCCCGCCATGTCTCGACAAGAGTCTTTAGGATTACTACAGATTATACAGGCAATTGCTTCAGCACAGCTTTATACTACCCGATATAACAGTCCGACAAACAGTTCTCGTATAATCCAGGATTTTTTTGATAAATGTCCTATATTTTCTGAGATTCATCAGAGCATGGAGGAACAAGAGCACCTGCAAAGGAGCATACTAACAGCAGCAAGAACCAGAAACGAACAAACCATCAATACAGTAATAAGAAACTACGTTATAACAAAAGAAAGTGCTGCTGAGGATAACACAGCAGCTGACGATCTCATAACTCCTGTTGAATCTAAACCTGATGAGGTTGAACATAAATCTTCAAACTTGTGGAGTTCTACTGAACATGCCCGACTCTCGACTGTGTTCGAAGGGCAAGTAAAATACCAAGGTTCTGATTCTGATGAAAACTCATTGTTCGCAACTTTGGCCGAAGAAAATGAAGAAATTA